>ENA-ORCR01000266-ORCR01000266.1-marine-metagenome-genome-assembly--contig:-NODE-266-length-42336-cov-7.787501_pt1 | contig 42336 bp, 36 predicted proteins | sample MGYA00237782_ERZ508514 | MGnify/ENA primary metagenome ERZ508514 (study PRJEB26185, sample SAMN06268960) | marine metagenome | isolation source: Eden Landing Ponds, San Francisco, CA, USA | place...
TGGCTCCCCGGCGGGGATCACGTAGGACTCGCCCGACCCGACGACGAACTCCTCGGGGAGTAGTTCCCGGGTCTGCTGGGCGACTCGCGAGAGGTCCCGCTCCAGCTGGCGGCGCTGGTCGGACGAGAGCGTCTCAGGATCCAACCCGTCGTCGCCGAGCGGCGAATTTCCGTACATTGGGCTCTTCCGCGGCCGTAAGCGGGCCAGGGTCTTAACCCCTGGGAGTGGGCGAAACCTTGCCGTCCCACACGATCGTTCGTGGTTCCGCCGGTCAGTAGCGCCGTCGCGACCCCCTGTCAGTCCAGCAGGGGCTCGCTGGCGCCGTAGGCCGCGACGACGACCGCCGTCGCGTGCTCGGCCGGGTCGGCGGGCGTCGACTCGACGACCACCTCGGGCTCGGCGCGGAACGTCCACTCCCGGAGTTCCATCCCCCGGCGCAGCCCCGCCTCGACCGCCTCGGCGACCGCCTCGGCGTCGGTGCCGCTGGCCTCGTAGAACAGCCCGCGACCCGATTCGCTGCGGACCCATCCGAGCCCCGCGCAGGCCTCGCCGTCGGCGCCTGGGGGAAGCGTCTCCCGGCCGACGACGGCGTACAGCGCCTCCCCCGCGGGTCCGAGGTCCGGGGCCGTGCCGACGCGTTCCAGCCGAGCGTCGGCGGGGATCACCGACGAGAGCGTCACGAGATTGTAGTTGTGGACGCCCGCCTCGGCCAGCGCCGCGTCGAACGACGACATCGCGGTCGGGCCGGTGGCCGACCCCCACGCGACCCGGATGGTGCTCATACACCGTTCTCGTCGACTCGCGCGCTAAGGGGTTTCGTTTCCGGTCGAGCGGGCCACCTTGACTGTCGGCGAGAAAGTATTTACCGGCAGGCCTACCCGTCTTTCCCGTGACGCCGACACGCCGCTCGTTCCTCCAGTGGGTCGGTGCCGCGGTCCCGCTCGCGATCGTGGGCTGTGAGGCGCCCGACTCGCCTGAACCGGATGCCGACTCCCCGCCGTCGCCCGCGCCCACCGACGCTCGGACGGTGTCGCGCACGATGGAGCAGCCATCGAGTTCGACGGGGTCGCCCTCGTCGACGCTGGACCGCGACGCCGAGGACGCGCTGCCCGAACCGGGCGAGGGCTGGACGCTCGTGGAGACGCGGCGGATGGCCGCACGGATGCTCGGCGCCGAGACGGGGGTCGTCGGCGAGTACGAAGCCGCCGACGGCACGCGCTTTCGCGCCGTCGTTCTGGAGCGGTTTCCGCGCCACGACCCCACGCACAAGGCCGAACGCTGGGCCTGTATCGGCTGGGACGTGGCGGTCGCCTACGAGGAGTTCGCGTTCGCCGCGGGGACCGGCACCGAGCAGCGGGACTACACGCCCGAGACGCCGCCGTACATGGACCGGACGGCGATCCCCGGCAGCGCCGAGCGCTCGCGCTCCCTCCTCGCCCGGTCGCAACTGCTCGACTCGGACGCGGTGGCTGCGAACGCGGTCACCTGCGAGGAGTGAGTCGCTCGCCCCCGCTCACAGCCCGTCGGCCATCGGCGCGAGGTGCAGCGGGTGCGAGCCACCGGACCCGGTCCCGCGGTCGTCGATCCCGGGCGTCGGCGGGACCGCGCGCTTGTGCAGCGAGTCGACGTACAGCCGCGCGACGGTCTCGGCGGTCTCGGGGCTCGCGTCGACCTCCTCGAGGGCGTCCTCGACGCGCTCGCTGCGGTCGACCACTCGGCGGAGCACGGGATCGATCTCCGAGTACCGCGCCCCCAGGTCCTCGGCGTCGGTCTGACCGGCCCACAGGTCCGCGGTCGGCTCCTTGGCGACGATCCGCCGCGGGACGCCGACCTGCTGGGCGAGCGCCTGGACCTCCGTCTTGTACAGGTCCCCTATCGGGAACAGGTCGGCGCCGCCGTCGCCGTACTTCGTGAAGTAGCCCAGCAGCAACTCCGAGCGGTTGGCCGTCCCGCAGACGAGATACGACCGGGCGTTGGCCGCGTAGTACAGCGCGCACATCCGCAGGCGCGCGGTGAGGTTCCCGATCGCCCGCCGCCCCCCGTCGGGTGCCACTTCGGCGGCGACGTGGTCCTCGAACAGGTCGACCAGCGGCCGCAGGTCCACCTCCCGGAACTCGATGCCCAGCCCCTCGGCCATCGTCCGGGCCTCCTGGGCGTTGTCCTCGTCGGTGTGGGCCGGCAGCCCCAGTCCCAGTACGCGGTCGCTACCGAGCGCCTGGACCGCCAGGTGGGCCGTCAGCGTCGAGTCGACGCCGCCGCTCAGCCCGACGACGACCCCCTGCGCCCCCGCGCTCGTCACTTTGTCCTTGATGAACGCCACCGCCTCCTCGCGGACCGCCGTCAGGTCGTCGCGCTCTGTCAGAAAGCCCGGCCCGTCCGTCCGGACCGACGCAGCCCCGTCTCCGGTGTCGCTAGATACCATGTATTCGGTCACCGTAGTACATTTTCCCTGGTCGAACGTCTCGTATTTAGTTTTGATCCTTAAACAACCGATAATGATCTGCCTAAAAGGTGATCGGAAGGGGTCCGGATTCGGACGGCCGAGTGCGAGCGGCTCGGCAGTTGCGGTCGTCGGGCTGTCTGGGTGGTCCTGCCAGTGCGGGAGCGGTGCAGTGACGCGAGCATCCGCGCCGCAGGCGCGGTTCGCCGTCAGAGCAAGCTCTGACGAGCCTCGCGGCGTGCCACGCCGCGAGACACCGGACGCGAGCGAGCGTAGCGAGCGCACCGTCCGGCCTTTTTCTCCATTTTTTGCGACGAGGGATGGGTCGTGGGCCACTGGCCCGCGACCTCGTGACGGGGCGGCGAAGCGGCCACGCAGCGCGCCTCCGACCCTTGAGGAACTTTCCGTCGCGAAAAGCGGCTATGCGCTTGTACTGGTTAGTTCGGGGGGCTCGCCAGCATCTCGCCCTGAAACGATATCTATCCCATATCCTGACCTACGATCCCAACACCTGGCTGCGGATTTGGAAGATGTCCATTGATGGGAGTGCCGTCGTTCCTGAGTTCCCACACAATTCGACGAGACACGGCCTGCTCGGACGAGCACGTCGACTGTCAGCGCTGTGCGTCGGCACCAAACACCCGCGAGCCCGACCGACTTGGAAGGCTACAGTGGGACTTGTCTGACTGTCCGGATGCACGGTCGAACCCACGGGCAAGGAGAGATACGTTCTCGATAACTGTCCGGCGGATTTTTTGATTAGGCAATTGAACTGTGTGACATGGCACCAATTTGGGTGTTCGGGGTCGTCGGGATCTTCCTCGTCATCGGCCTGGCTTGGGCGGGTGTGGGCCTGGTGAAACTGCGGCGGTGGTGGACGATGAAGCGGCTGGATCCCGTCGGATCGACTGGCGCAGAGACGGGGTTACAGGAGTTCGAGGGGACAGCCCACGCCGTCGACGGGATGGTCACAGCGCCGTTCTCCGGGACCGAATCGCTAGTGTGCAAGCACCGGGTCCAGCGGTATCGACCCAACAACGATGGGTCGAACTGGCGTACCGTCGAGGTCACCACCAATGCAGTTCCCTTCGAGGTCGAGAGCGCGGGGTCGTCGGTCGCGGTCGACGGACAGGACGCCCAGCACCTCTTCACCGAGGAGTATGAACTCGACACGACGGAGACGGAGCACGTCCCGGACCGGATCGCGGAGTACATGCGACGGGAACACGACATCGAGGACCTGGACTCCTCGGTCGGCCTCGGCCCGGTGGAGATGGACAAGCATCGCTACCGGTTCAAGGAGGAACGCCTCGACGACGGTGAGGAGGTGTACGTGCTGGGGACGGTCCGACGGGACCCGTCGCTGGTTCCCGAGCAAGCCGACGCCCGCATCGCGATACGTCCCTCCGATCGGGGGTTGATAGAGTCTCTGCTTGGCGACCCGTTCGTAATCTCCGACTCCGGCGAAGAAGAGGCGATCCGCCGGCAGTACGAGAAGGGGCGGACGGCGACCCTGGTGGGACTGGGACTCGCCGCCTTCTCCGCGCTCGCGCTGTTCTTCGTCGTCACGAGTTGAGACAGAAGGCACCCTCGGTCAGGAGACGTAGTCCCTCACCGCTGGTCTCCCGATTACCGCCTTGAGCGGCTCCGTGGCCGCCCGCGATCGGTCCTGCGCCCTCCCAGCATCCGCCACCGCTGGAGTTGGTCAAAGACTGCTGGTCGTTCGTTTCAACCGACGATGCGACGGTCCCCGTGACGACCGATGCGACAATCACGGGCGACAGGAGTCGCCTTTGGCGACTCATCGCGAACCTCTTTCGAAAGCCGATTCGCTGCATACGGGCCTTGTATTCAGCACTGGCACACCACGTATCAGTATCCAGGCGCGAGGAATTCGGTTTGCCATCTGCAGCGCGTCATAGAAACGCCCGCAAACCCCATGCAGCACGCGAACGAGTCAAATTCGAGGGGCCCGACTGGGAACGCGTCAACGGCAAGGCGAATTCCGGTCACACAGGGCCATGACTCCCCTGCACTCGCGCGGCGGTACACTTTTGGGCGCATCTACTCAACTGGTTGATATGGTCGGGCTGTTCGGTTGGTTAGGCATCGCAGTGTTCGGCGTCGTGGGGGTGGGACTGATCGGGGCCGGAGTGTCGAACCTACAGAAGTGGCAGAGGGTGCGGAACATGGATCCCGGGGACCCAGCGGCGATCGACGAGGGGATCCAGGAACTGGAAGGTCGCGCTCGAGCAGTCGAGGATACCATCACGGCGCCGTTCACCGGCACCGAGTCGCTGGTCTGTAAGTACAAGATCGAGCAATATTCCGCCGGTGATTGGCACCCCACAACTAACGAGACCGAATCCGTCCCGTTCGAGGTCGAACGCGGGGGCGAGATGGTCGCGATCGACCCCGAAAACGCCCAGTGTCCCCTGACCCGGGAGTTCCGGCTCGACACCAGTCAAACTGACGAGTATCCCCCGGAGGTGCAGGAGTACATCGAGAGCGAAGGCTCCCGACTCAAGTTCACCGAGAGGCGTCTCGACGAGGGCGAAGAGGTATACGTGCTGGGGCCGGCCGAGCGCACTCCGTCGGCAGTACCAGAGGGATCCGACGCACGGATCGGGATCTACCAAGACGACCCCGAACAGAAGGAGGGGTGGAAGGAGGTGTACTTCGGGGATCCATTCGTCGTGGTTGATGCTGGCGAGGAACAGGCCAAGCGACGCTACCTGAAGCGCACCCTGTGGGTGATCGGTATCGGGGTTGTTCTTGTGGGGATCGCGGTCGTCGCAGCCGTGGTCGGGTAACCCGTGACACTTGGGAACGTTTCTATGACAGGCTCCACCGCAGTAAATCGGCTGTGACCGTTTCTATGACACACTGTTGTGTGAGGGCGTCATAAAACAGTTCGCACACCATTCTACGACTACAGACGAACAGTACAGCTAGAGGAGGAGTTCAGCAGACAGAGCCAGTCCCGGGATGTCCCTCGCAATATCGACCGTCAGAGCTAGTCGTCGACGGCCTGTTCCCGAACAGCCACAACACACCGGAAATAGGCCCTGGTTATATATTTCTGGATACATATATCCGTCCTGGTTGACACCTCATGGAATTCGCCAGTCCGAGAAAGATGGTCACGAACGCGGTTGTGCTTGCTGCCATTCCTGTGATCATTATTTTTGCTTCACCGATTACAGTGGAGATGGTGATCGACCAAGCGATCGACAACCAGGAAATCACCGCCGGGATCGTCTTGGTCGCCGTTTTGCTCGTCTTGTTCGGGAAAAGTAGTTCAGGAGGGCCAGTAAGCGGTCGTATTTAATTACGAGTGAAGCAGGATGTCATAGAAATCTCTCACACCATGATGATCGTGCTTCCCGGATTGTCTCCGGGTTCGTAGTTGGTGATGACGACCACGAGGCGAAGCCACAGCTCAGCCAAACGACCGTGTTCCGAAGCTCTCGCTCAACGGGGCGGATCCCGTAGATGTCGTGGTAGTAGCAGTGGAGGAAACCACGGATCATCTCTGGTGGCTCGTGCTCTCGTGTTCGCCCCGTCTCCGCCGGGGCGAACACGTCGAACTCTGCGAGAAACTCGAAGGAGAAATGCTCAAACAACGCTAACGTCTCGGTTTCCGCGACATTGAAGAACGACTCTACCGAAGGATCATCTTGCAGGGTCGCTGAACTCATACCACCTCAGCATAGACCCTGCTCTTTGGTGTGGTAGTCGTTTTATGACACCCTCTCTTAGCCTGTTATTACTACACCCATCTATGGGAAGATTGGGGAGTAATAGAACCCGGAGTGAGGGCAGTTACCGATTCTGCTTGCCGCTACATGTTTCTAAAGCTCTTAGCTACCCGGAGCTGATTTCGGGGGAATTCGTACGCGAATCTTGAATTCCGTGAATTCATAATGAATAGACCCCGGAAATTGTAACACCGCAAGACAGCGAAGGGGTGGTTTCGCCAATATTGGCAAACTACAGCGAAATGAATTCATCCCGGAAAACCCCTGTATCAGTATTCTGTTATTATGGTTATGAATGGCTCCCAGGAATTGTAACACCGTAAGATGGCAAGGGGTGGTGTTCATAATGAATAGACCCTAGGAATTGTAACACCGCAAGACGGCAGCGGCCCCGCCTAATCCCCCATTTCCCTGATTGCGAGTTGAGTTAATAACAGTATGCATACGTGACTGTCTCTTGATTATTTGTAGAAAACCACTCATAATGAATAGTCCCCAAAAATTGTAACACATAAAAAAAGAAGGATCTAAAACTCACAATGAATAGACCCCAGGAATTGTAACACCGCAACACTGCGGACTCATAATGAATAGACCCCAGAAATCCTCACAGGACCATGTCTTACCAGACAAAATAATTTAATTAGAGAACCAACTATTGGTCGGGGGGATTGTGAAGTCTATCTCAGAGAGTCGAAGTCTCTATTAAATAAATCTGATAGGTCCGGCTATTCCTTGGGGTCAAAGTCAGTAGTGAGGCGAGGGAACTGCGCTCACCTGAGCACTGACTGAACAATAATTTCGAAGTGACTCATATATCAAATCTACTAAGCAGGTAAAAAATATTACGTCAGTATACATCATGTAGACACCGCTTCGGTGCCGAAAGAATACCCAATTCTGTGGTGAGAGTCGAGGAGTTCCCCAATTGAAAAGGAGATGATTAAATATAAAATCATTTTAGTATGGGATAAAATGAAAATAGTTGTGGCCTTCTGGTAACCCTCTCGGGTGGGGCTCGCAGTTGCAGTAAAATAGGGGACAGGGAAATAGTTCAGGTTGATTCAGGTCGAATACAGCCTAAATATTAAAGGCAAAACAGTATGAACATCTGCCTGTGATAGAAGGACTGGCCCTTTAGACAACATCGAGAGTAGTACTCACTATCCTATGTTGGAATAAAATGAATAAGCCCCAGAATAGTACCGAGTGCGGATTGTCCAGAATTCATTGCGAAGTGAAGGAACTGAATGCTGAGAAAGTGCTATTTTGAGGGAGAGTTAGTGCCGATGTAGATTCTATTGAGCGCTAGTTCAATTTTTAGCAGAGAGCATATTCGGTGCTGAACCACTCCCCCTGATGGAACCCCAAGAACGGATTTCAGTACGGGTTTTGAATATAAATTGTAGAGACTTAATCAAAATATAAACAGCGGTATGCGAGACTTCACTTCGGGTATTGACTCTTTCTGAAGAACTAGATCGTAGTGAATGTAAGGTCCTGATGAGAGTCCGGTAACGCTCACAGCTACGATATCAGTATATCAAAATCGAGTAGCAACGCTCATCGACATCGCCAACGAAAAGAGGTTTGTAAAATTTACATCACAGTCAGTATATACAATCCGATCTCGATTTTACAAGTACTCGACCAGGCCGATCGCAAGAGGCTCTCTAGTCTTCGACAGAAGTCGTTGGAGACTTTTGAGTTCACCGAATGACAGGGCTTGCATTTGGACAGCCCATGCGAGGTTGCGATATTAGGTAATCGGTGATTGAAAGATCGGATCAAGCCAACAAACGCAGTCCCTCATGTAATTGCTGTCGTCGGTGAGATGGAGTCCTCAACTGTGCCTCTGCTGATTTGAACGGGAGTCGCTGACATCCGGTGAGCATTATGTAGACTTCAGGTTCACTGTACTTATTCTCAAGAACTGCTGCAGTAACGAGGAAAACAACGATTTTGTTGTACTTGTCTATCCTGATACAGCCGGAGAATATCCCCATTCACGGTGCGGAGAATGTGGTGCTACAAATCCCGATATCTACTACTGTCATCGATGACCTGTGTTGTAGCGTATCTCCATCTAAATTCGAATACTATACTTATATTTCGTCTTTATAGTTGTGTTCTGGCTAAATTATTCGCTCTTAGCCAGTTTTATTGTGTAGATTGGGAGAAAATGGGAATATATAGCTTCATATTAACATCGTATCTTTAATATATGTGTGTGTGTGTGTGTTCCGGAATACTGCGCGACGTGATAGAAATATAACTCATCTGTCAATCTGAGCCGAGCGCCTGTGGTTGATGCTTGTGCTAAGGATATCTAAGTACCGTTTCAGTTTAGCCGAGATCTGCACACCAACGAAAATCTACGGAACCAGACTGACATGCAATACCGGTTTCACGGGTCCTAGAGTTCCTGGAGACACGCAAAGCAGGTGGAATCTATATCAGGTAAAATTAAATTCCGACATCGAGCCGTTTTGTTCACCTTTTCTATGCAGGTGCTGGGCAATGGTGATGTCTTGTGCTCCCAATCCAATCGGCACGAAAATGATTTGATCTTCCGAATCAAGCGACTGGTCGTACTCGCTGTTGAGTACTTCACCGATTGTGGCATTCAAATCAGTACGCGTTAGTTCTCCGCGCTCCGCTAAATTGGCTAACGCCCCTCGTTCGAGGCATTGTTCGATATGGTCGACAACGAGATGATCTGAGCGCAGAATCGTTTCTTCTGGTAACTCCCGGTAGGACCCAAGCGCAATGATGAATTCGTCGTCTTCGAGCCAGTTTTCATTCAACACTGGTGTCTTGGAATTCGTGACCGTAATAATTACGTCACTGTCAACAGCCTGTTCGGGTGATTCCTCGACAACAATGTCCGCATCGGTTTCTGTATCGAGCTCGCTCGAAAGTGACAGTGCGCGGTCCGCATCGGTGTCGAATAGTCTGAACGTTTCGACGTCGGTGAGTTGATCGATTACTAGGACCTGGAATTTTGCCTGAAAGCCTGCTCCGAAAATACCAATCGATTCAGGGCTTTCCTGATAGAGGTGTTTTAATCCGATAACAGACTGCATCGCTGTCCGGACACCGGTGAGATACATACCCTCCATGACAGCGGTGAACTCACCGTTATCCAGGTCGAAGAGAAGAATTTGGGAACTGATCGGCTGGTCGGTATCGGCATCCCATGTCGCAACAGCCCATTTCATTCCAGCAACGCCCAACCAGTCCACGTACGCGGGCATGTCGATAGAGAATGCGTCCCGATCAGGCCACTCACCGTCATCACCGAGATGCATAGTCAGTTTCGAAGGGTTCAGCACTCGTCCCTGAGCGGTCTCGATGTAGGTTTTCTCCATCACATCTAACACGGCAGTCAAGTCGAGTTGTGATTCGATATCGCGTTTTGAGTATAGTTTTGTAGCCATCGTTTATTTGAATCGTCTATATTTTCGAGGGTAGTTTGAACTCACAGCACCAGCGTGTCCAATATGAGTCCAGCAGTACCGATATTTGATTTTGCTATCTGTAACGTGCCGATACCTTCTGACTCGTAGTAGCTCTTCTGTCGCGTCCGAATTCTTCGACTCGTGGGCGTGCAATCGACGAGCCGACGCTCAGGGATCGGTATGATAGACTGCCTTCTTATGAGTGTAGAATTCGTAGGCTTTCTGTCCCATTTCCTTCTGTGTCTCAGATGAAGAGGCTTTCATTCCACCGAACGGGATCTGTATCTGCGAACCCGTCGTCGTGCCGTTGACCTTTACGACGCCCGCTTCGATTTCGTTGGTGAATCTACGCGCCGAGGCCATATCGGCGGTGAAGATGCTAGACGAGAGTCCGTACTTGACGTCGTTCGCGACTTCGATTGCCTCGTCGAAGTCGGAGACCTCGATGATCGAAAGTACCGGACCGAACACCTCCTCCTGAGCGATCCGCATATCACTGGTGACATCAGTGAACACTGTCGGCTCGATGTAATAGCCAGCGTCCAGTCCATCTGGCCGACTGCCACCAGTCAGCAGTGTCGCACCTTCCTCGCTTGCGATGTCGACGTAGTTGAAGTTCGTCTCGTCCTGATCTTCGGAGATGGCCGGACCCATATCGGGGTCATCCATACCCGGCCCAATCGAAAGGGATTCAGCCTTTTCGACGACAGCATCGGTGATTTCGTCAGAGACGTCTTCATGAACGATAAGACGGCTGGTCGCGGTACATGCTTGGCCAGTAAGCCCGAACGCGCCTGCGATAGCAGCGTCGGCCGCATCTTCGATATTTGCGTCCGGAAGCACAACCTGCGGGTTCTTCCCGCCCATCTCAGTCTGGATCGGAATCCCACGTTCCGCAGTACTCTTCGCGATGCGTTGGCCAGTGCCCGTGGATCCGGTAAAGGAAATGCCGTCGATACCTTCGTTCGTCGTCAGTTCGTCACCGACAGTCGAACCAGACCCGACCACGAGATTCACGACACCGTCAGGAACGCCAGCTTCCTCAATAAGCTCGATTAACTGTTTAGCGATCATCGGGGTTTGCGACGACGGTTTGAAAACCACCGTGTTCCCCGTGATGAGAGCTGACGCGAGCTTCCAAGAAGGCGTTCCGATAGGGAAATTCCACGGTGTTACGAGTGCAACGGTCCCGAGTGGCTCACGGACGGTATAAGTGAACGTATCAGGGTCGTTAGAGGGGATCGTCTCTCCAGTGGCTGTCCGGGCGTAGCTGGCGAAAAACCGGAAAATCTCGGCCGCTCGCATCACTTCCCCACGACTCGAGGAAATGGCTTTGCCTTCCTCTTTTGTCAGCGTCTGTGCGAGCCCATCGGCGTTGTCCTCGATGCGATCTGCAATGTCATATAACAACGCTTCACGCTCGTCTGGCGTCGTTTGCCGCCACTGTTTGTTAGCCTCGTTAGCCACAGTCACTGCGTCGCGGGCCTGTTCTCGGCTAGCCTGGGGAAACGTGACGAGTGGGTCATCGGGGACGGCAGGGTTTTCCACTGTCATCTCGTTACTACTGTCGCCCTCGATCCAATCGCCGTTGATGTACTGATATCGTGTGTCGGTCATAGTTTGGTAACCTCGGGGTTGGGGTGATCGACCGGGCTTTTGACTCGGTGGACCACACCACTTACGAGCAGGGCACAAGCCAAAATGGCACCCAATGGATAGCAGGGGTTTACCCCGTTGTTCCATTGGGATTCATCTAGCTAGTGCATCCGTTGTAAGTGTCGTAGAAGATAGGGCATAATAAAAACACCGGTAAGCCAACTACATCGCAAGGGGATTGCATGCTCCTGTGGATTGCAGCGATTATAAAAAAGAGGGTTCCAGAACCCAACACCGAACCGGTAATACTTCGAATCTCAGGCGGAGACTTGCTGGCGTGGTGTCAAGTGCTACCGGTTCTGCGGGTTCTCTGCATGGATTATATCGCTCGGTCCCAGAATCTGAGGAAGTTTTCGCCCAAAATCCCTTCCTGCTGGGTCTCGGAGAAGCGCTCGCCAAGTTTCGCTTGGATCACCGGCCAATCGGTGTACGTTTTGAATTCGCCGATGCCCGCTGCGATGCGTCGCTGCTCGACCTTCTCACGGTCGAACCCCAGTTCGATGATGTGTTGCTTGTAGTACTCCAACAGTTCACGGGGGAACTTCGCATCTGCGGGGTAGAAATCCGTCCCGATCCCGATATTCTCTACACCGACGATCGAACTCGCGTAGTCGAGATGCTCGAGGAAGATATCGAGTGTTGGCCGGTCTTCACCCGGAGCAATAAACCAAGGCAGCGTCACAATGCCTACGTACCCGTCGGCGTCGGCGAGCGCTTTCAGTTCCTTGTCCGATTTACCACGATAGTGCTGTGAAACACTCTGACAAGTAGCGTGAGTCACCGCGACCGGCTTCTCTGAGTATTCGATGGTGTCCAGCGTCGTCTGCTTCCCACAGTGAGAGACATCCACGATGCCACCTAATTCGTTGATCCGGTCCACTGCTTCGCGGCCGAACGTTGACAGTCCACCTTTAGCGGGATCGTTACAGCCAGTCCCAAGCATGTTTTGATAGTTATACGTGAGCTGGAATATTCGGACCCCCTCGTTGTACAACACGTCGATCCGATCTAGTGAACCGTCGATGGCAGCGCCGACGTTCTGAGTGTTCAAAACGATTCCAACATCACCGTTTTCTGCCACGTGGCGTGCATCTTCGGGTGAAGTTACTTTATGCAACCACTCTGCAGCGTCGAACCGCGCCTGCCACCGCGAAAGGTCCCGTCGCTGCCCGGTTCGCTCGGAAACGTGCGATTCGTGAGTCCACGGCGTGACACTGAGCAGATTTACGCCCGCAGCCTCATAGATCGCTTTCACTTCCTCCCGAAACTCCTCGTCATTCTCAAACGCCCGAACTTCGTGATCCCAGATCGCCTCCCAGCATTCATCTTTCCGCTTTCCCGAGGAGACCATCTCGCGAATGGCTTCGTTGATCTGTTCACTACCGCCGTACGACTTGATTACCTGCTCCCACGGCGCTGATGATGTATAATCGAATACCGGCTGTTGGTCCGCCATACGTAGATGTACAAAGATGCTAATTTAAATCTTGGGTAGCAGAGTCATGAGTCACTACAATCGGTGTGGGTACGATTATGTCCGCCATAGCGTTTTCAAATGAACCGCTGACGGTATTACATAGCACAGGCGAGGATTCGTGTCGTACATAGTAGTTCCATTCGGCGGTGCAGTGACCGATGAGCACGGTTGTCTCATTCCGTTCCGCGAGAGCAACCGTTCTCTCACCAAACCCCATGATAGATGGACCACAACATATATCACTAATGAATTAAACAATTATGACGGAGCGTTAATATGGCCCAGTCAAGTGGTAGAAGCGTATTCAGTCAGTTCGTAGATGAGATTGATCCGATCCCATTCGCGTTCGGGGCACTCGTCACGTTCGTGTTCATCGGGTTGGCAGCCTTCCAGACCGAGTGGGTTTCGAGTCAAATCACGACTGCATTCAGCGTGTTCGGGGAAGGACTCGCGTGGATGTACCTAGTGGCGATGTTAGTGATGCTGATTATCTGTATCTATCTGATGGTCAGTCCCTACGGGAAAATTAAACTCGGCGACCAAGACCCCGAGTACAGCAACTTCTCGTACCTGTCGATGTTCTTTTCCGCAGGTCTCTCAGCGGGGATCGTGTTCTTCGGTCCAGTCGAGGCCTTGACCCACTATTCAACCGTTCCACCTCTGTTCGGTGCGACAGCTGAGGCCGGAACAACCAGCGCAATGGTCCCCGCTCTCGCGTACTCAATCTTTCATTACGGCTTCTCAGCATGGGGGGGATACCTTGCAATCGGCATTCCTGTTGCATACTATGCATACAAACAGGACGCCCCCTTCCGCACGTCAACGGTACTGATGCCATTACTCGGGCGTGAGAACCTCGACGGTGTCGTGGGGCGAACGATCGACACGCTCGCCGTCGTCGCCACGCTCGGAGGGATCGCAACGGGACTTGGATTCATCGCCACGCAGATACTGACCGGCATTACCTATCGGACCGGAATCCAGTTCGGCAACGTTGAAACAGTGTTGGCTATTACGGGGATTACGATCATCTTCACGATATCGCTGGTCGCCGGTGTGGACCGCGGGATTCGTCGGCTCTCGGATTTCAACATCATCGTGATGACGGTCCTCCTGTTGGCGACACTCATTGGCGGGATCGTCCTGAACAGTATCTCCGAACTAGCCGTGCTGAACACCGGGGCGCTCGCTGTTGGGACATACATACAGAACTTCTTTACAATGAGCCTGTTCACTGGCGTCGGGCTTGAAGGCGGCACGTCGTGGACATCCTTCTGGACCGTGTTCTACTGGTCCTGGTGGATTGCGTGGGCCCCTTTCGTTGGCTTGTTCCTGGCACGCATCTCGAAAGGACGAACCATCCGTGAGGTGCTGGCCACCGCGTTGATTGCGATGACGCTCGTCTCGATTATCTGGTTCACCGTGGTGGGTGGGACGTCGATGTGGTTGCAACAGGCAGGTGTTGTAGACATTCTCGGCGCGGTCTCCCAATATGGGGATGGTGTTGCTGGCTACGCCTTGTTCGGCTCACTACCACTTGGCGCGGTGTGGCAGCCGCTGTTCTTGATTCTGGTCGTGACCTTCTTCGCAACGTCGGCAGATTCGTCAACGCTTGCTGTGGCGATGTTGACTACCGGTGGAAAAGAGAACCCTTCCAGCCTCAACCGGCTTTTCTGGGGCGTCTTGCAGGGACTCATTGCTTCGATCCTTGTTGTGCTCGGCGGGGCGAGTGCACTCCGTTCGTCAGTGATTATCACTGGTGCACCGTTCGCAATCGTGTGCGTTCTCTCGCTGTTCATTTTCCTGCGAGAACTCGGGTCGAACCATGGTAGTTTGATTTTCGATGGAGATCGGACGTGGCTTCGGAGCCCTGATTCCACGAATCAGTCCGAAAGTATGGTCGCGGACGACCCAACTGGCGCTGCAGACGACTGAAGACGATTCGCTCTGGTTCCTGTTACTCCTCGCCGAATTCTCGAGTCAGACTGACTCCGATAACCACGTCGTTGCCGATTCAAACTGTACGAGGACGAACTCGGTATCTGCCCACGGCAGCATACCGTACAGTAACATTTTTTTATCAGAAGGGGGACTGTGTGGCTATGGAACACATACAGACGGATGCAGCGCCGTCATTCGACGGACTTCCGATCGGACAGGCGACAAAACACGGCGACTCGATCTACCTCGCACAGTCGCCGCGGGACCCGGAAACCGAAGAACTGGTCAGTCAGGACCCTGCCGAGCAGGCCGAGCAGGTCTTCGAGAACATTGCGGCCATCCTTTCGGCCGCAGGTTCGAGCTGCGAAGATATCGTGAAAGCGACCGTCTACCTCACTGATCTGGACGACTCCGACGTCGTCAACGAGGTTTACAGGGAGTACGTCGGTGAACCGTTTCCGGCGCGCTGTGCCGTCCAGGTCGACGATTTGGCGGGCGATATGAAGGTCGAAATCGACATTGTCGCGGCGGCCTGAGCCAGTCGTCTGTCGCGGCTCCTGGGCGTAAAAGTGTATTTTTGTATTCGCTGACTTCACTCGATAGCGATACTGTCTACGAGGATGGGATCGCCGCTGAGGCATGTCTCTCTGCCTGCATGGGGAGACAACTATTTCGGACGCTGGGCACTCTCAGTTGTAAGTAATTGTAGTGATATAGAACACTTGTTTCTCTGGATCGAACATTGGAGCCAAGTTTTATACTGTCGCTTTCCGTACCTGCGGAGTATGACCGCAGATGAAGCGAGTGAGGCCGGCACGGTCGGAGCGACTGAAACGACATTTGCCATTATCGAGCACTTACGGGAAACCGGGGGAGAGCGGGTTACAGCGCTAGCAGAGGAACTCGAGATATCAAAGAGCACCGTTCATAACCACCTCAGGACACTCACACGATTAGGGTACGTCGTCAAAGACGGGAGCACCTACCACTTGGGACTGAAGTTTTTGGATTTGGGCGATGCAGCACGTGCCCGGCGAAACCTCTACGACGTCGCGAAACAGGAGATGGACGAACTGGTCTCGACCACCGACGAGCATGGGCATGTCATGGTCGAAGAGATGGACCGGGGAGTGTATATCTACCAGTCGAAAACTGAACGAGCTGTGCAGACTGACTCCCATATCGGGACGACGGTCGATCTGCATGCCACCGCTGTCGGAAAGTCTTACCTGGCACACTTGCCCGAAGACCGGCAGCAGGAGCTCCTCAACCAACTTGAGTTTACACAGCGGACAGAGTCGACGCACACTGACCGAGAAGCGTTACAGTCAGAACTCGCGGATATCCGTCAACAGGGGTATGCACTCAACGATCAGGAAGCGTTCGCTGGAATGCGGGCCGTTGGCGCACCCGTTCTCGGACCGAACGATCAGGTGTTGGCAGCAATAAGTATCTCTGGACCGACAACTAGAATGAGTGGTGAACGCTACCGGAGCGAATTACCCGAGATGGTCCAGGAGACTGCTCGAATCATCGGTATTAGAGCGACTTACTCATAACTAAGCGAACAGCTGTTTTCCATCATACCAGATCATCTGTTGTCGGTCTAAAACTCTCTAAGAATAACACGAGTACATCTATTATACCAACCTCCCGTTCTCGGCTGGGAAACTGGGCCTGCAGATTCTTGTCTGTCGTCTTCCGATGATAACATTACAGACAAGTGAAATACCGTTCCTGTGATTGATTAACCTATTTTTGTAACCTCGATAAATCGATAACAGACGTACGGCTGTTATCCTTCAGTGTATTACTTGAATTTCTATCACTCTCTGCTCTTGCACTGTCCCGGACCGACTACCGTCTGTAACGATATGAACCGGATGTTCACTATCGGTATAATCTAAAATCCCAAGCAGCTCCTGTTGATACCGCTGATCTATGCTGCCTGAATGACTAACGCCGGTATAACTTCCTATTTACTCCACTGTCGATCCAGAGAGTACAATCAGTCAGTTCGACTTCGTGGATGATGAAGAACCCGCTGAAACTTCGCAGCCCCCGATAGACACTGCGTGAATCTGTCGACGGCTCAATGGCCGCTGCCACCATCTCAGAGAGCCTGATTGCCCTCACCTGCAAGTTCCACTGAACCGGTCAATTTTCTCACCTCGATTGCTCACGTTGACTGGGCTGGACCCGTGCGTAAGCGCAGCAACGGGTCGGATGCGGATACCTGACCAGCGGTGTGGCTTTCGAGCCTGGTAAAACCGTATCGGCGACCCATTCCAATCACCTATTTTCCTGGATCTCTTTAGGTGAATAGATATCTTGACGCGCATCTTCGAAATTAACGCGTGAGGTGATCATTCCAGCCTGTTCGAGCTGTCTTATCGCGGAGCGGACCGTTCGGCGAACAAGAAACGTTTCGTTTGCGAGTTGCTTCTGTGTGAGTCTGCCCTCATTCTCGAGTGTTTTAAACACGAGTTTTGCACTCGGTGAAAGATCATCCATCGCTACGTGCTGATGGTCGCGTGTGACGGATTGCTGTGACATCGCCTGAAACAGACCTGTACAACTACTTTATTTCACCGGTACTCAGCTATGCTCTGTCTCGATTCGAACACTGAGGCAGGAACGTGGATTGAGGACAGACAGCCTACTGCTGATTTGAGCGGACCGAGCGACCATGTCAATCGCTCATCAGCCAAGGTGGGCGACGCTTACTGAGTGGAATGCTGGATGACGTTCCTACCATACACATCTCCTCTTTTGCAGAAAAATCGTTTTCTATCCCACGGTGGAATCGCCAAGAAACAGGATCGGGAAGCGTCGACGTCAGCACTGTTAGACGACGATAGTGCCACGGTCTCCACGTCTGACCTCGTGAAGAGTATACACGACTTCTTTTTCACGTGATCTGGATGACCCGCTCCATTCTGCAGTAGCGGTTAGAATAGTTCATCGGGGATCAGTCCCACCACTGGCAGAAATGACGAGCAACGCCTACCAGTGGCGAATCCAGCAGTCATGCAACGCACTGTTCGACCGCGACGCGGGCCGTGCCGGCTACTCGTCTCGTCCGACCTGTGGCCTCCCTGGTCGTGACGGGACATATCACCCGGATCAAGGTGCACAACTTTTTTGTATCATCTCATCTCACAACGGGGTACATGCAACAGGAACAGTACAATTGCACCACGTGTGGGAAAGCGCTCAGTTACCAGACGACAAAACATACTGGGTGTCCCGAGTGCGGGTATTTGCCCGTCCACAGCGCCGACTAAGTAGCTGGATCATCCCTACTGGTCGGGCTGTTTCGATAACTCACATACCGTCCGTTCATCACCAATAGCACGTCAAACGACTCGCTGAATCGCGCAGCAGCATCGGTGTCACCGACCCAGTCGGTACAACGCCAGCAGTACGGCAACCGCTTCAATCGTACCGCCAACACACTGAAACTGCCACGCTCAGTGACTGTCGCCCAGCCCCGGACGACAATCATCTGGGGAAAACCCTATTCTAATCCGAAGCCCGCGTCATCACGAGAGCCCTCAAACGGCGGTGCCAGTACGCCACTACTGTATTCGAATATGTCGTCCCAGATTTCCCGTTCGATTTCGACGCCTTCGTTGACCATCTTTCCAACCCGTTCCTGGACGTCTTCCGGCCGGAAGACCGTCGTGAACTCATCCGCCTCGTCTGCGATAAACTGTTCGACGATCCCCTTCACCTCGTTCGGATACCGAGGGTGAAGCGGATCGATACACACAATCAGGAAACCGGACTCATCTGTAGGGAGCGGACGGTCGGACGGTTCCATCGACCGTCGCATCAGCCGGTCCAGAAGCCGGGTTTCCGCATTCGAGTACCGGTTCTCCTCCTCCCGGTCGAAAAACGCCTGCATCAGTGGGTAGTTCCGATACTGATGCAGCCCACGCTCGATAGCGTCCATGACTTTGACGTATCCCACCGACGGGTCATCGAACGTGCGTTCCGCGATCAGCGGTTGAGGCTCATCAGGCGTTCCAACGATAGTCCCAGCCCCCTTCTCTGTATCCGTATAGAGAACGATCGGGACGTACCCGCGCTCGGCCGCACGGTAGGCAGTGTGCCCGATCAGCGGCAGACTCTCATCGTCCGGGGCAATGGACGTATACGTGATTCCGATCCCGTGCTGTTGTGCCTGTGAACAACTAAGATCCAATGCCGGGCCAGCCGAGACGCAACTCGGCTGTTCACTACTGTCCACAGTCGTCACCATCGACGCCCGATCGGCCAGCGAGAGCGCGGACCGATCCCACGTCGACAGATCATCTAAGAGGCGATGAAGCGTCGTAAGCCCTGAGCCACGATACGCTTCCGTCCACCAGATCGCGTCGGCGTTCGTCTGTGCAGTGCCATCAGGGAACCCGGCCGCAGCGAAACACCGCCCGGCGAGCTGTGGCACTTCTCGGATACTCAGCAACATTAGTTATCCCTCCAGTGTTCGGCCTGTTCAGGTTGTGCCGGGTAGGCCCAGTACGAATGCTTCCCCTCGTGTAACTCATCGCGTAGCGGGGCACCCTGGAAGAACGTCCCGCGCACCCAACCGATGGACTTCGGATGCGCCTTCTGAATCCCCCAGATGGCTTTGAGACAGGAAATGTAGGTCAGAGGCACGAACTCTTCGTCCAGAGGGTTGCCTCGAATCTCCCCGTAAGGAAGGTTATGGACGGTTTGAATCCGCTCGACGACCTCACGATGCTCGGGGTTTTCGAAGAGGAACTCCGCGACCGTGTCCGCTGGGGCTGCGTCCTGGAGATCTGCATAGAGCCTGTGCACCTGTCGAGCGATAGCTGCCTCAATCTCGTACTCCTCGTGTTCGAAGTCCTCTCGCACGCCGATACGCGGCTCCTCGTTCTCAACCGAACGGTACCAGACGTAATGCTGCGCCTCAGGCCGGGACATGTCGATGTCGAGCGCCCACTGGTAGCTTGTAGTGACGAGTGACTCCAGTTCAGCCAGCGACATCTCCGGTTTGACATCGCTCGTCTCTGCCGTCGTCAGTGAATCTTCCAATCCCTCACAGACCTCGGGGTGGACGTCTATCAACAACGCGTGCAGCACCTCCTGGGTTTCCGCTTCAAGATTCGTCTCGGCCCAGTCACAGAGGCGTGTCCACAGCGTGTCACTGCCTGCGTTGTCCTGGAGCGTCTTTACCTGGGCAAGCGTTTGCTCCAACTCACGTGCGATCCGGTCTTTCGACAGGAAGAACCGCTCGGTGTCGCTGTCGTCTTCGGAGAACCACGTTTCCGCGTTCTCGACGAGGCGTTCAAACGTCTCGACGTCATCAGCCGTCGGTTCCATGGCCTTCGCACGCGCTAATGCGACTTCCCGGGCGCGGATCCACGAGTTGACGAACTGCGGGTGATTAACCATATACAGGATGATGCCGACGCCAGAGGAATTCCCGGTGCCGAGGTAGCGCTTGATGTCGTCAGACAGTGTCGCTGCGTCAGGGTTCCGTGCCTTGGCCATTTCGTCGGCTAAGTCGTAGCCAAAGACGCGGAGCATGTATACGGACAGCATCTGCGCCATGAACGGGCGTTTTAATGGATGGTCATCGTCCATCGCTGCGAACACTTTGGTCCCGTTCAGTCCGTTCCCGTAGTACCCTGATGAGCGGGTCAGATATCCACCCTTAGAGAGAAATTCGATGTCGGGTTGGTGGCCTGCAGCCAACGAATCGACGATGTGGTCGAAGAACCGAGAGCTCCGGTTGGCTCTCGCCCAGATCAACACTTCCGGTGTTGCACGGCCCTTCCGAACGTTCGGGAGTTCCTCGAACTGGGATTCGATGAACTCCGGCGTTGCGCGCCCTTCACAGAGGAATGTCTCCATGTCCCAGGTGTCTGCGATTATCCTATCAGTGTTCTCCTCGTCACTGGATTTCCGAGACTGGACGGCGAACGAGAAGAGCCGTGAGGGAGTCTTGATGTTATAGACTGCCCGCCCGTTCCCCTCCTCGTCGATATCCACTTCGACTAGGTCGATCTGCCACTGTTCTCGCGCCATCTTGTCGACCAGAAGCCGGGCGAAACTGAGTCGCGTCTGCTTTAATGCACCTAGCCGTTCTGGTTGCATTAGGTCAGAAGGGTTGCGTAATGAACCCGTGTTGAACCGGAAATGGTTATCACTGAAGGCCATACAGAAAAATCGTGGTAACCTTACTTAAAATTGGTGATGAACAGCAATCCTGACAGGACGACAAATCATAGATTCACACTCTCACAGCGGAGAAAATCACCCAGTAATAACTACTGGCCGATCGGTCGAATAGATAACGTCCTGAGCGACGCTACCAACGAGTACTTTCGCGACACCCGAACGTTTCCGCCCACCGAGGACGATCTCACCTGCGTCGACGTCGTCCGCATACTCCACGATCTTTTGTGTGACAGTCCCGACGTCTATGGCGCGAGTGACCGGGATACCAGCCTCTTCGAGTTTTCGGGCCGCTTGAACAGCTGCATCAACGTCATCAAAGGACCGTTCGCCGCCGGTTGACTCCTCTCGTGGCGTCACATATAACACGGTGGCCTTGACCTCGTCGGCACCGGGTAACGATGCCACGTACTCCGCTTGGTGATTTGCGAGTTCTGTATCCTGGTCGACCGGTATGAGTATCTCGTACATCGCGGCTAGAACAGAGTGGACACATTGTATAAATCTATTCCCCAAATCATACTAATAATAATTTTTCTACTGCAACATTTGCTTATATATTACTCAAATCGCTTCCTCATCACTCCCCCCCCCCAGTAAAGCGGCGATGACTCTCACCAGCGTATAGTCTTAATCGAGACGCCACAGCGAAACCATACAAAATCCGCGTGAGATCCCAGTGGTAGACGGCTATTTAATTGTTGAAAAGGCCTTTCAAATGTTATTCCCGAATAGAACGAGCGAAAATTCGTTTTTTGAGACTCAATTGACCCAGTTAATACTAGAAAAGCACTTTATATTTATACTAGGTCGAAAACAAGTGAAGGATATGTAATAACTATCTACCATGGCTGGATACTTTTCCATACGAAAACGGCCAGGACTACCTAAACGGTGCTCAACAGAGGAGATGCACAGATCAAGCAGAGCTTTGTGCTACCCAACACATACCACAAGTACCGTGCGAAAGGAACCAGATGTGGTTAAGCAGTCGCTCGGGTGCCGCCGGACTCAGCCATCTGCCAAACGGTGAACATTCCCATCACACCGAGGCCAACCGCAAGCGCAAACAGGACAGTGTAGGTCCCAGCGGTGGCGACTAGTTCTCCAGCGACAACGGGCGCGACGAACGACCCCAACCACCCCGCAACGCTCGCCAACGAAACGGCCGTCCCAGCAGCGCTTGGCTCCACAAATTCCTGGATCGACTGGTACATGAGTCCGATCTGGAGTTGAATAAACACCCCTGCCAGGACAAGCATCACCACCAGCACCGTAATCGTTGTGCTGTAAAACATGGTGACCGCCACCACGGTTGCCCCAACGAAAGAGGCGGCGAAGACTGGCCGTCGGCGCTGGGCCAACACCGTATCCGAGAGCCATCCGCCCGTGGGCCGAGCGAGAATCCCGACTGCGGGAAACAGTGCGACGAACGCCCCACTCTCTGCGAGCGAGACACTGAACCGACGAGAGATATACGTCGGCATCCACGAATTAAATACCATGTACAGCGAGTAGCCAAGGATCGTGACCACGATAACCGTCCACACGTTCCGGTTTCGTAGCACTCGCTTGAAGCCGGTCACCGATATCGGGTCCGAAGACGTCTGGAACCGTGAGACCTGCCCGACCGCGATATAAAGCGCAAACGACATCACCAGCACCGCGGTTCCAAAGACAGGAAACACTCCTGGCCAGTCAACGACCCCGACAAGGCGTGGCGCACCGAGCTGTCCAAGTGCGTACCCAGCAGGATAGCCCGAGATGATCACCGATGTAGCGGTTGCCCGCCGGTGAGCTGGGAACGTGCTTGATGCGAGATTAATACTAACCACCCACAGCACGAACATCCCGATGCCTGCGACGAGTCGCGACGCGATGAGTAGCGAGACGGACCCCGTACTCCCCGCGAACCAGTCGCCGACACTACCGACAAGGAGAACGGCCGCCGCGGCCGGGACAGTCACACGAGTCTCAACACGGTCAAGATAGAGTCCAACGGGAATACCAATCACCGTCGCAGCAACCTGTGGCATCGAAACGAGTGCAGCTGCCGTCGCCTCAGTGATGTCGAGGTCGGACATCACCAGTGAGAGGATACTGGCAGGGGCAATCAGGTATGCACCGACGAACAGCAGCAACAGCCACCCGGTTGCAATGGTTACGATTCGCCATGCGGAACCACCTGCAGAGTCACGAGTGTCGGATGGTCTAGTAGCCAATATGTACACGATTGCGGGGTTCGAAAATAATCCTATCGGTCATTACACTACTTCGCTGTAGCGCCTAATTTGATTCAACCATCACATCAGTACACCTGAGTTCAAGATACACCTTACTGCCGCAGACTGACCGTCCAGCGGAAACGGCAGTGTCGATGAAACAGAGCAGTAGTCCGTTGATGCCAGCAAAAGTCTGTCAAATATACCGTTCAGTGTCAGTTGGCACACGCCACTGGAACAAACTGAACACCGTCCGGCAGAGACACTGCTCATGACACCACTTTCACAGACCTTGTTCCGCCGAATCAGCGATGAACCAACCTAAGACGATGGACAGTCTACACTGTACCATGCCCGAGATCGGCGTCACACGGCTGGCTGTCATCTTCGCCAATCTGATCGCCGCTACCGCTGCCGGCCTCACATTGGTCGACGTACTCGACAGTAGTGTCGTTCTCGGTGGCGCTATCCTTACTGCAATCGTCGCGCTATTGGTCCAACTAACCGTACAGTACCGCGGATACAGACACGGTTGAATAGAGAGATCCCTACTCATCGTAACCAGGGTTGTGACCCGTTTTTCACAGTGTCTTTTGAGACCGGTCTAGCAACTGAACCTCGCTAGAACAACCCAGTTATCGTCTGGCTCAACAAGGGCGTTGAATTGCGTGAGTGTCATGACCGGGCGGGTTTTGCCATCATAGGGGAGATATGCACGGTATCGATGCCGTGACCCCGGCTTACTGTAAGCGGACTCCGCATCCAATTGCTGTAGCCGGTCAACCACCCGTTCACGGACTGTCCGCATGCGCTCAGCAGCGACAGAGACTATGGCCTGCGGTTGAATACCTCTTAGCCACCTATTACTACACCCACCTACGGAAAATTTCGGGAGCAATAGAGCCCGGAGCGAGGCCGATTACTGATTCTGCTTACCGCTCCGGGCTTCTAAAGGCCTTATAATCTCGGAGCTGATTTCGAGGGGGGATCCGTGCATGAATCCTGAATTCCGTGAATTTATAATGAATTGGTGTAAGAAATACCAATACCGCAAGGCTGCGAAGGTGTAATTTCTCCGATGTTGGCAACCTACGCCGAAATGAATTCATCCTGCAAATTCCCTGTATCAGCATACTGTTATTATCGTTATGAATAGACCCCAGAAATCCATATAGAACCATGTCTTAACAGACAAAATAATATGATTAGAGAGCCAACCATTAACCGAGCAGGTAGTGAGACCGATCTCAGGGAGCCGAGATTATTGTTAGATGTCTGACAGGTCCAGCTATCTCTTGGAGTCAGAGTCAGTGTTGAAACGAATGAGCTTCACTGCTTCTAATCACTGAATAGATAATAATTTCGAGATAATTACATATCAAATCTACTGGACGAGTACAAAATAGTACACCAGTATACTTCGCGCGGAACCTGTTTTGAGGCCGGAGAGAAATCCCTGATGCTAGGAGTGGGTTATAAACCCACCTACGTGTTACCGATTGGCTACTTGTATCTGCACTCCTTTCAATCAAGATAGAAATGAGTGACAACCATGATCAAAACCCCCGGGCCGAGCAGACGGTCTGTCCGTACTGTGGCGTCGGTTGTACGATAGAGTACGCGGGCAACGGAAAGGCAACCGGCACGGCGGGGCCAGTGAATACAAAGGGTGAGGTCTGTCCAAAGGGTGCGGCCGCATTCGACGTGGTAGCGCACGAGGACCGACTGACGGAACCGCTCGTCCGTGAGGGCGGTCGCTTCGTCACTGCACCCTGGGAAACTGCCCTGAGTCGTGTCGCTGACGAACTCACGAGCATCATCGACCAGCACGGGCCAGACGCTGTCGAGTTCTTCGCTTCGTCGAACTGTACGAACGAGGAGAACTACGTCTTTCAGAAGATCGCGCGGATGCTCGGCACTAACAACGTCGATAACTGCGCTCGCCTCTGTCATTCGTCGACGGTCTCCGCGATGAGCGAGCGCCTCGGCGCCGGTGCGATGACGAACACGCTCGATGACCTCGCCGAAACCGACTGCCTGCTCGTCACCGGGGCGAATCCGGCCGAACAGCACCCCGTCATCTTCCGGTCGTACTTCCTGCCGGCGATCCGCAACGGGGCCACGCTCATCCATATCGACCCGCGCGAGACGGACACGACCGATGTCGCCGACATCCACCTCGATGTCCGTCCCGGGTACGATATCCAACTCCTCAATTCGATGGCGAAAGTCGTTCTCGAGGAGGGACTCGTCGACGAGTCATTCATCGAAGGGCGAACGACTGGCTATACAGATCTGACAGCACATCTTGAGGACGCCGAGTTCGAATCGGGTGCCGACGCAGCCGGTGTTGCCCCGGAAACCGTCCGGGAAGCCGCCAGATCGTACGCCGAAGCCGACAGGGGGGCGATTGTCACCGGGATGGGGATGAGCCAGCACACGTCCGGGACTGACAACGTTCACGCGCTGTTGAACCTCGCGTTGCTGACCGGGAACGTCGGTCGGCCGGGCACCGGCGTGAATCCGCTCCGTGGCCAGAACAACGTCCAGGGTGCCGGTGACGTCGGTGCGCTTCCCAACGTACTCCCCGGATACGAGCCAGTCACGGACCCAGATGCCCGACAGCGTGTCGCCGACGTGTGGGGCGTCGAGCCGCCGAGCGAACCCGGCCTGACGGAGACGACTGCGACACACCAGTTCGGTGACGCGGTCAAGGCTGCGGTCGTGTTCGGCGAGAACCCAGCCGTCACGGAACCGAACGCCAGTTCTGTCAGGGCCGGCTTCGATGAGCTCGATTTCTGCGTCGTCATAGACCTCTTCGAGACAGCGACCGTCGAACACGCCGATGTCGTGCTTCCGGGGAGCAGTTGGGCGGAGAAGGCGGGGACCGTGACCAACACGGACCGGCGAGTGATGCGGATGCGACCGAACGCTGACCTGCCCGGGAACGCCCGCCGTGACCTAGATATCCTCACGGACCTCGGCCGGCGGCTGGTCGGCCAGTCGGATGCGTTCGACTACGACGGCCCGGAAGCGGTGTTCGAGGAGCTGACGCGAGTCAACCCACTGTACGCCGGCATGAGTTACGAGGGTATCGGTGATAGCTACCAGCGGTGGCCGTTCCCGGCGGACGCCGATTCCGGCACCGACGTGCTCCATACGGAGACGTTCGCTTCGGGCGAGCAAACCGCTCCGCTGCGTCCGGTCTCGCCGACGCCGCCGGCCGATGCCGTCCCCGAGGACCAACTCGTGCTCACGACGGGACGCGTCCTCCAGCACTTCAACAGCGGCGCACTCACTCGCCGGTCGGAAACGCTGATGCGAATGCGCGGAGAAGATGTCCTCGAGATCCACCCGGACGATGCTGCCGCTCGTGGTATCGACGACGGCGATACGGTCGTCGTTGAGAACGACCGCGGCAGCGTGACGGTGTCTGCGGCCGTAACGGCGGCCATCCGGCCCGGGGTCGTATTCTGCACGTTCCACTATCTGGACCCGCTCGCAAACGCCCTGACCGGCGATGCACTCGACCCCGTCGCCGAAATCCCCGAGTACAAGCATTCGGCAGTGCAAGTGCGAAAGCCAGCGGCTCCCACACAGGAGTAAGCAAGGAATCCGGGCAACTTCCAGAGACGATTGGAAAGAGAGAACGACACAAGTCTTGGAAACAGTCTGGAGTCCGGCTAAACGAGGAACTGGGCGGAGAAGTGAGTGTAGAGTGATAGAACTATATATCGGACCTGTCCCAGTCTCTCCGTCGCTGAATCGGTACCGGTGCAGCCTATGAATGCCGTAGCGACGAGTACTACGTTTTCACTGCCCCGTCGGAGTAATATTAGTCGTCGAACAATTTGTTGACGCGACTCTGCTGCAGGCCGGCTATGCGTTCGAGAAATCCATCGAGATGAGAATATAACGAAGGACGTAACCACATTTGGGAACGCCATTCCACGTAGGTGATCAGTTACCCTGCGTACTGTGATATATTCCTAGTCAGTGTAGTTAGAAATAGGTCTAATATACATATTAAGGACTATATCTACGATATAAGAAAATAGATGCGTATAATAAGGTGGTATTTGTCCAACTTATATATTTATAAAGATTGATTTCAGATTATCTTGGCCTTATTGGAATTAGTATGGCTGCAAGTACTATCTGGCTGCTAAAATCAAAACTCAATTTTGCCGAGCCATTTTCGATGTGAACCGGCTGTTCAGTGTCTGTCCCCTCGACAACAACGTGGTAACTACCTGATGCCGCGGCCGTCCGATGCAGTTCACCACGACGTGATGGTCACATCTCGGAGCGGACGGGCCAGCGGGACCGACACCTGGCCGCCGGTGTAGTGGGAGACGTAGAAGCCAACGATAATCTCCAACGAGCGAGTCGCCTCCGCACCCGTCGAGGGGTTCTCGATGGTGTTGTCCAGGACAGCCACTGCGTCAGCGGCGGCGTTGGCGAAGGCGTCGCGGTAATCCTCGTCCCACGTCCAGGCACCCTCGATTCCCGGCAGGTCGTCCTCGACGTGGGTACCGTCATCGAGCCGCCAGTACCGCCATTCCCCATCGTCGTTATTGAGGTATAGTTTCCCCTCGCTGCCGATGAACTGGAGCGTCATCGAGGAGGCCTCTCGGGGAATGGTGCAGTCAATAGTAACGAAACTCCCGTCGTCCATCACCACGAACCCGCCGCCACCTGCGTCGTCGACGCGCTCCTTCGCTTCGAGCGAGTCGACGGCCTCGTTCTCCCCGGTCACGTACCCCGAAACCCGCTCTGCACGGGCGTCCAGCAAGTACACCAGCGTGTCCAGCAGGTGGGTGGAGTTGCGTAATAGCTCCATCCTGAACTGCGTGGCGACGGCGTGAACGTCACCGAGGAGGCCGTCATTCTGGATGCGGCTCCTGAGCTGCTGGAGTTTCGTCGTGAACCGAAAAGAGTGGTTGACCAGTAGTTCTGTATCCGTCTCGTCGCAGATGACGACCATCTCCTCGGCGTCGCTGACAGACGAGGCGATGGGTTTCTCACACCAGATCAGCCCAGGGTCCGCCGCCGATTCGGCGGCGTCAACGACGTGGTCAGCATGGAGGTACGACGGCGTACAGACGGAGACGATATCGAGGTCCTCTGTCGCGAGCATCGATTCGTGGCCGACGTACCGCCGGTCGGGTGGTATCTCCCAGGCCTCCCCGAACCGTTCGAGTTTCGTCTCGTCGACATCGGCGACGGCCACCAGTTCGACGCCCTCGGTCGCGCTGTACCCCCCGGCGTGGCTTGCCCTGACCTTCTTCTGCCCGATGTCCTCCTCGTCGTGCATCCCGAGGATACCCATCCCAGCGATGCCGCCAGTCCCGATGATGCCGGCTCTGTACGTCATATCAGTCGTACGTGTGGACGCTTCCGGTGGCGTTATCCTCGATGTACTCCCAGTCGTACTCGACGCCAAGGCCCGGCCCGTCAGGCACTCCGACCGTTCCATCGTCGTCGACGGTGTCGAGCATGTCCGAGTAGTCGCCCTCGTACACCGGTGGCTGGGTGTTCGGGCAGTCGGGGTGGACCAGCGCGAGTTCGTAGTAGTTCGTGTTGCGGACCGCCGCGATGCAGTGGCGCTGTGCCGGCCCCGGTGCGTGGAACTCCACGTCCAGTCCGAACCCTTCCGCCATCTTCGCCCGTTTCATCGCACCGGTGATCCCACCGTCGTACTCCGGGTCCGCACGCAGGAAGTCGGTCGACTCGTTGGCCGCAAAGTCCGTTGCCGGCTCCAGCCCCCGGACGTGCTCGGTCTGGAGGATAGGGGTGTCAAGGGCCTGGCGGAGTTTGCGGTGTGCGTGCTGTGAGATGCCGCCGTCCCGGTACGGGTCCTCGTACCAGAAAAAGCCCTCCTCGTCGAGTGCGCGGCCGAGTTTCAGCGCGTCGGCGTAGGTCTCCAGTTCGCAGGCCGGGTCGTGCATCAGGTCCATCTCGTCGCCGACCCGCTGGCCGACGGCATGGATGGCTTCGAGTTCCCGGCCGAGGTCGCGGGACCCTTCGCTGCCGCCCCAGCCGTGGATCTTGAAGCCTCCGTACCCCATCGAGCGGCATTCTTCGGCGAAGTCGGCGAAGGCCTCAGGCGTGTCGAGCCCGCCGTTTTCGTCCCCGTGATACGTGGAGGCGTAGGCTGGGAACCGCGTCCGGTAGGTGCCGAGCAGTTCGTGAATGGGGGCGTCGTACTTCTTACCGGCGTAATCCCACAGCGCGATGTCGATGGGGCCGATGCCCATCCGGTCGTACTTCCGCAGCGCCCGTTTCACCTCGCTCCAGTGGCGCTCCCGCTTGAGCGGGTTCTTCCCGACGAGGTAGTCGGCGAAGGTGTTGATCTGGGCGGCGCCCGGTGAGTTGCCGCCGACGTACTCTCCAGTGATTCCCTCGTCAGTGTGGATCGTGATGCCGAACAGTTTCCGCTCTGTTACCGAGCCCGGTTCGTACACTAGGTTGAACCCGTGTTGGTCCGTCCCGACGTCCTCGATCGGGTAAGCGAACTCGACGGACTCGATGCTGGTTATCTCTGGCGCCATACGGGAGTATGGAACGCCACGGGAGATAAACGTGGGGCTTACCCGAGGTTTCATTTCACCGCGGTGAGTAGTCCGGCGCGGGATGGTCAGACACATACAAGACGATGTCCGCGGCGGACTCGGCACTCTGGAGTGACGATGCGCTTCGTCGATACCCACACCCACACCTGGGGACCGAACACCGCGGAACTGCCCTGGCCCGAAACAGTCCTCCCGCCGGGCTGGGAGGGGGCCTACACCGCCCACGACCTCGTTGAGGACATGGACGCCGCTGGCGTCGAGGAAGCGGTGATGGTGACGACACCGATGTACGGCCGCGGCGTCCGGGCAAACGAGTACACGATGCGGTCAATCGAAGCGTACCCGGAGCGCCTGTGGGGGGTCGGCCTGATGGACTTCTACGGCGACCCCGACGAAGTACGGGCAGCACTCCGCCGGGTCGTCGGCCACGACCGGATGCTCGGCGTCCGAATGCACGCCTGTCTCGAATACGAGGAACACTCGACGGAACTGAATCGGACCGCCGACTGGATCCTCGACGACGAACTGGCACCGGTCTGGGCCGAGGCCGCCGAACAGGATACAGCCGTGTTCGTCTTCCCGAAAGCCCAACAGCTCTCGATGATCACGACACTCGCTGAGCGCTACCCGGACGTACAGCTGGTCGTCGATCACATGGCCTACCCGGACGAAACGACGGCCCCTGACGCGGCTCCCTGGACGGATTTCGAGAGGCTGGCCGACCACGACAACGTTGCGGTCAAGGTCAGCTCATTTCCCCGCTCCAGCGAGAACGGGTGGCCCTACGAGGACCTGTGGGGGTACGTCCGTAACCTCGCGGACTGGTTCGGCACCGACCGTCTGCTGCTCGGGTCCGACTACCCGTGGATGGACGACTGGGCGGGATACGAGGACTGCCTCTCGTGGGTCGAGGCAGTGCCGTTCCTCTCAGCGCGCGATTACTCGTATCTGGCCCATCGGACGTTCGAGCGGATTCACGAGGTGTAATCGTGGCCACTACCGAGCACATCGGGACGGTAGGGCCGAGACAGTGGAGTTCGCCTATTCGGTCCCAGATGGGACATCTCTCCTGACGGGCAGTCCGCTCGTGTGCATCCGGTAGGCGAACATCAGCGTAACCTCATAGGCGTCACGGATTTTGCCTATCTGATCGGCCTAGTTGACCGTACGTCGAACTCAAGCAAACGAAGGTCCCGACGCTGGTCTCACCGCTCTGAGACGCCTTTTTGAACAGGTCTGTGTGGATATTACGCGAATGAGTACGTGAGGATGAACGTATCGGGTGGACATCTGTTCCGCACAGCTGAACTGACCGACGTCAAGAGAGAACGCAAGACTGCAAAATCGTAACAGGCGTACTTTTGTTATACGGATCGGATATCGCGCCGATGAGATGTGTTACCATGTGTGTTCAGTAGAGCGGAACGTTACTGCGCGTGTAGCGAACGCTGGTCCGGGGGCTCACGAGTATACCAGATTGATTTCAACGACGTTGACGGCCGACTGGAGCATTTCGGGGATCTCCTCGTGGAAAAGATCGCCTTTGATGCGGCTCGTCGGCCCGGAGACGCTGAGCGCCGCCACGGGGTCTCCGTCTTCCGAGGTGACCGGGGCGGCCACGCAGCGTAGGCCTGGGAGACGTTCCTCGCGGTCGTACGCGTGCCCTCGCTCCCGGATGTCGGCGAGTTCCGCTTTCAGCTCTGCCCGGTCCGTGATGGTGTGCTCCGTTCGAGCGGGGAGACCGTGCGTGTCGATGATCTCGTCGACACGTCCTTCGGGAAGCATCGCGAGGATCGTCTTCCCGAGCGCGGTGCAGTGAAGGTTCACCCGCTTGCCCGCGTACGTGTCGACCGAGACGGCCTCCGATCCCTCGGCGCGGGTGATGTAGACCCCCTCGCCGTGTTCTTCGACGGCTGCGTTGGCCATCTCACCCGTCTTTTCGGCCAGCGACGCGACCTCCGGCCGGGCCTTCTCGTAGATGTCCATCTGGTTTCGCTTGTACTCCCCCAGTTCGAGGAACCGTAGTCCGACGTGGTAGGCGCTGCCTTCGTTCGTGATATACCCCTCGTCTTCCAGCGTTTGTAAGTGGTTGTGGACAGTGCTCTTCGCGATGCCGAGGTCGTTGGCCACCGCCGTCGTCCCCGCCCCGTCCAACCGTTTCAGGGCCTCGACGATCCGTAGCGACGTTCTGGTCGCGGTGATGGTGTTCTCTTCTGGCGCCATAATCGTAACAAGCCCCCTACCCACATAGCTCTGTTCACCAGGCCGGAACAGCCGTCCGGACTGGCGCTACGATAGCCTGGGGATGTCGTCGTAGGACTGTCGGAACACAGCGGATTCAGTCAGCCCTGTCACAGCACCGGCTTGGGTCACCGTCACATCGACTGCCACGCAGACGACGCAATGCCCGTTTCCCGTCCAGTTCTACATGTTCTATTGTCGATAATCTTTATGTACTAACGGGTTAAATCTGTATGGTATGCGAGGTAGTGACAGGCGAAAGTTCCTGAAAGCGACTGGAGCAGCAATTACAACCGTCTCACTTGCGGGGTGTGGCGGAGACGGCGGAGGCGGAGGTGACGGCGGTGATAGTGGAGGCGGCGACGGAGGCAGTGGCGATGGCGAGACTGCCGGGGACGGTAGTGGTGGTGACGGCGGTTCCACTGGGGATGGCGGCGGTGACGGTGGCGGGAACTCCCTCGATAAAATCGGGATGACCGCGTACGTCCGTGGCGGTTCCTGGATCACAGCCTATATCGAAGCGGCTCGGTTCTATGCAGAGGATCAGGGCATCGAACTCGACGTCCGACCGAACCAGCAGAGCGCGCAGAAGCAAGTCTCGGACATCCGCGAGTTCGCCAACAGCGACCACGACGCCATACTCGTCGGCGTCTGGCAGACCGGCGCCGCAGAGGGGGCGATCAACCAGGCCATCCAGGGCGGCACACCGGTGTTCGCGACGAACGCCGACACTTCCAGCTCGGAGATCCCGCTGTACGTCGGGTTCAGTAACTACGACGGCGGCGCGAGTTCGGCCGAGCAGATGCTCAACGCCCTCGAACAGCAATATCCGGACAAAGATACGTGGCGCGTGCTGAACGTCCGCGGCGTCCAGGGGAACCAGTCGGCCAACCAGCGCTCGCAGGGGTTCCTTGACGTGATGGCCGAGCAGGACCGTGTCGAGGTCGTCCAGACGCTCAACGGCGAGTACGCCCGGGACGTGGCGCAGTCCACGACCCAGGAGTGGATTCAGGCCAACGGTCGCGTCGATGGCATCTACTCCGGGAACCTCTCGATGGGACTGGGCGTCGTCGGGGCGCTGCGCAACCTCGATATGCTGGCCTCACGAGGAGAGGAGGGACACATCTGTCTGACCCAGATGGACGGGAGTCCCGAGGTGAACCCGCTGGTCGGCGATGGAACGATTGACGCGGCAGTCGACCAGCCGAACTACTTCTACAACCCCATCGCGATGTACTACATGCGGGAGTACGTCGAAAGCGGGATGGACGACAGCGTCATTCCCGAGGTCGGGTCGGAGGTCACGTCGGACCAACTGAGCATCGAGCCCGGCCAGCACAAGGGCGTCGAGCTGTGGACGGAGCCCATCTGGGAGCCAGGAATCATGCGCGAGCAGAACGGCCACCCGTGGTTCCGGACCAACAGCGTCGTCATCACGCAGGAGAACTACGACCAGCCGTTCCTCTGGGGTAACGTCTGGGGCTAACGCTACCGATGGCAACGGACCAAGGATTCATCGGCCGGACCTTCGGGGACCGGGACGACGTGATGCTGACGCTGTTAGATAACATGATCTGGCCGATACTGGCTATTGTTCTGCTCGGGGTGCTGGTATTCGTGCCCCAGACGTTCAGGTCGGCCCGGTTGATCCTGTGGGGGGCCGTTCCCATCGGGCTGCTCGTCCTGGCGGAGAGCCTCTGTCTCCTGTCGGGGCACTTCGACCTCTCTATCGGCTCCATCGCCGGCTTCTCGGCGATGTTCACTGGAATGATCCTCGGGACCTGCCCGAGTTGCTGGGGGCTGACAACCAGCCCGTGGATCGGCTTCGCAATCATCCTGCTCGTCGGGTCGGTCATCGGCCTCGCCAACGGTGTGATGATCGCGAAGGTCGGACTGAACCCGTTCCTGCAGACGCTTGCGTTTCTCATTATCTTCGAGGGCGCGAAGACGGCGATGCAGACCCAGCCGGTCACGGGCCTCCCGCTCATGTACACGCGGGTCGGCGGGACGCCCGAGTTCGCCATCGGGCTGATGCTGGTGGCGTTCCTGATCGCCGGCCTCGTGTTGCGGTACACTTCTTTCGGACAGGCCGTCTACGCGCTCGGGAGTTCAGAACACTCAGCCCGCGAGGTTGGGATCGACACCGAGCGGCTGATCATCCTCATCTACACTATCAGCGGCGTGCTATCGGCGATTGCCGGGCTGATGCTGACTGGATTCGTGGGCGTCGTCCCGCCGCTGATCGGCGAGGGACTCGTGTTCCAGGCGTTCGCCGGCGCGGTCATCGGTGGCATCAGTCTCTTCGGCGGTCGCGGGAAGATCACCGGCGCGCTCGGCGGCGTCATTCTCATCCAGGTCGTCCAGTCGGCGCTGAACAACAGTCCGGTCATCGACGCGACGCAGATTCAGATGATAAACGGTATTGTCCTGCTAGTAGCGATCCTGCTGTACAGCACCCAGAGCAAGATCCGTGGTCGCATCCTGGCGAGTGGTGCGGTATGAGCGTCGAAGACGAGAGCGCGACGGAACACCGCCACACCGAGAGTACTGCTGATGATACGGCAGGGACGCCGAAGCTCCGCACGGAGAACATCACCAAGCAGTTCGGTCGTATCGTCGCCGTCGAAGACGTCTCGCTCGAGATACATCCCTCGGAGGTGTTCGCGCTCGTCGGGGACAACGGTGCCGGCAAGTCGACGCTGATGAACATGCTCAGCGGCGTCCACAAACCCACGAAGGGGCAGATATACAAGGACGGCCAGCCGGTAAGCTTCGATAACCCATCTGAGGCACGCAACAACGGCATCGAGACGGTCTATCAGGACCTCGCGCTGATGGACGACCTCGACATCGCGACTAACATCTTCATGGGCCAGTTCCCGCAGACCGGGTTCGGCCCGTTCCGGGTCATCGACTGGGGCGAGACCTACGAGCGGGCCGAACAGATAATGATGGACCAGCTCGGCCGGGACCTTGACATCAAGACAGAGGTCGAGTTCCTCTCTGGCGGCCAACGACAGCTCGTTGCCATCGGCCGGGCGCTCGCGTTCGATCCGGACGTCATCATCCTAGATGAACCCACGAGCGCACTGTCAGTCGACGCGACCCGGCTCGTCCAGAACACTATCGATACATTGGCCGACCAGGGCATCACCATCGTCATCGTCAGTCACAACATCGAGTCGGTGCTGCAACACGCCGACCGAATCGGCGTCCTGTTCCAGGGGGCACTCGTCGACATCAAACAGCCCGCTGAAACGGACATAGAGGAGCTGAACGAACTGATGACGACCGGGACGCTGTCGAGCGGTCGCCTCGACGACTAGCGGGACCGATCCTTCGGTCCGCCCCTCGGCTCCGGCGAGCGGAGCGACCCGTGACCGCGTTCAGCCATCGGACCGGGCCTGTTCCCGCAGCCCGCGCATGTAGCCGATGGCGAACAGTCGCCCGTTCGTGTGATAGCCGGGGTTAGAGTTGTCCTCGCCGGCCATCGTCGGGACGTGGTCGGGTCGCATCACAACGTCGTCGTCGACGTGGCGCTCGTAGGCCCGCATCGCGGCGAGCATGTCTGTGGGGCCGTCGTCGTGCCACGTCTCGACGAACCGGTCGATGTCGCCCTCGACGTCGCGAAAGTGAACGAAGTTGATGCGGTCGCCGAAGCGTTCGATCGTCTCGGGGATGTCCGCACCCATCGCGGCGAAGTTGCCCTGACAGAACGTGATGCCGTTGTACTCGCTATCGTAGGCGTCCAGTACGCGGTCGTACTTCTCGACGCTCGTGGCGATGCGGGGGATGTCCCGCAACGAGGACCGGGGCGGGTCGTCGGGGTGAAGGCCGAGTTTCACACCCGCCTCCTCCGCGACGGGGACGACCTCCTGCAGGAAGTGCTCCAGCCCCTCCCAGAGGTCCTCGTGGGTCGCGTCCGGGAGCGTCTCGGGTCCGCCACGGGTCTTGGTGACATCGAACTCAGTGACGTACGAGCCACCGCGAGCCTCGACGTGGGCCCCGGTCCGAGCCCAGCGGACGCCTGCCATCCAGTCGTAGCAGACTACCGGAACCCCGACTTCCCCGCAGTTCCGGAGGAACTGCTTGAACATCTCGATGTCCTCGTCCCGGCCCGCACGACCGAGACGGATGCGGTCCGAGATCGGAACTGACCCCTCTAGGACGGAGAAGTTCAGTCCGACCTCGGACAGCCAGTTCGAGAGCCCTTGGAGGTCGTCGTAGGTCCACTGTGTGCGACCGTCGCCGATCTCCAGCGGGTGGATGACGGCGTCTTCGACGCCCAGTTGCCGTGCGAGGTGCCAGCGTTCGTCCGGTTCGTGTGGCAACACGAGTGCGGGCGAAACCATACCACCCGAGTCGCGGGGAGACCACTAATACCCACCGCCGCCCCCGTAACGCTGATTTGCTCGCCCCGAGTGGATACGGGTATGGCAGACACCGAGCGTGCCGTCTACGTCCAGCGACTCGACCCCGACCAGCGCGAGGCCTACGTCGCGGCCCACGACGACGTTCCTGAGGGTGTGACAGACGCGATGGAACGGGGCGGCGTCGAGGAGTTCGAACTGTACGTCCGGGACGACGTCGCGGTCTGCATTCTGGAATGTGCGGATCTGGACGCCTACCTCGACGCTGTCGACGGCGACGAGGCCGTCGCCGAGTGGGAGCGCTACACCGGCCAGTTCAAGCAGTCGGGCGTCGACGCAGACGCCGCTCCAGAAGCGGGTATCCCGTTTATGGAGCGAGTCTGGCGGTTCGAGCCCGACACAGCGTGAGAGACGGGGTCGCGACGCTGCCGGATCAGTGGCCCCAGAGGTTCCCGTCGGGGTCGTACCGTGCGTCCATGATGCGGTCCCACTGTGCGTCCGAGAGGTCGACCTCCGTCGCGGCGACGTTCTCGTCGAGCTGGTCGACCGTGCGGGCGCCGACGATTGGGACGCAGGTAAACTCGTCCCAGTCCATCAGCCAGTGCAGGGCGACCTGCGCGGGCGTCGCGTCGACGTCCGTGGCGATGCTCCGGATCTCGTCGAGCACGTGCCAACCCCGTTCCGAGAGGTAGTACTCGTCGAAGAAGTCGTCGAAGCTCCCCCGGGACCCATCGGGAGCCTCGACGGCTTCCGGGTCGTCCGGGTCGGCGCGCTCGTACTTCCCTGTGAGGAAGCCCCCCGCCAGCGGCGAGTACGGGCAGACCGCGATGTCCTGGTCGGCACACACGTCGAGGTAGTCGCGCACGTCCTCGTAGTAGCCGGCGTGGTGGAGCGGCTGCGTGACGTCGAACCGTTCGAGCCCCTCGACGTCGCTCTTCCAGAGGGCTTTCGTCAACTGCCAGGCGGCCATCGTCGAGGCCCCGAGGTAGTGGACCTTGCCTTCCCGCACGAGGTCGTTCAGCGTCCGCAGTGTCTCCTCGATGTCGCTGTCCTCGTCCCAGCGGTGGATGTAGTAGAGGTCCAGGTAGTCTGTCCCGAGCCGATCCAGCGTGCCCTCGATCTGTGCGCGGATGTGCTTGCGTCCCAGGCCCGAGTCGTTGGGGCCGGGCTCGCCCCAGCCGTCGAAGGGGAAGTACACTTTCGAAGCGATGACGAAGTCCTCGCGGTCGTAGTCCTCGAGCCATTCCCCGATGTACTGCTCGCTGGTGCCGTGTGGGGAGCCGTAGACGTTGGCGGTGTCGATGAAGTTGACACCTCGGTCCCAGGCGGCGTCGAGCAGTTCGTGGGCCTCTTCCCGGCCGGTCTCGACCACGCCGTTCGTTTCCTTGCCGAAGCGCCACGTGCCGAGGCAGAGTTCAGAGACACGAGTCCCTGTGCTGCCGAGCTGTCGGTAGTCCATCACGCCGGCTATTCGGCCGGCTCTGTAAAACTGTTTTCCATCCTGCTAACGGATTTCCCGGACTGCTACCTGAACTCCGGGGCAACTTCGTCGCCGAACAGTTCCATCCCCCGGTGATCGGGGAAGTCCAGAAACAGCAACTGGAGCTTCTCGAACCCGAGGTCGCGAATCCCCTCGATCTGTTCGGCTACCTGTGCGGGCGTCCCGATGAGCATGTCGCCCTTCTCGCGAGCTTCGGCGGCGTTGCTGAGTTCGTCGTCCATATCCGATTCCTCACCCCACGGGAGCGGGAAGATGTCCTCGACGGCCGACTCGACGGCCGCCTCGTCCTCTCGGACGAGGACGTGTGCGAGCCACGACCGCTCGACGTCCTCCGGGTCTCGGCCCTCGTTTTCGAGATACTCGTCGAACTTCCGGGCCTTGAACTCGATGGGGCGCCCGCGAGCCCGGCCGCTGATCTCGACGTTCCACTCGTCGGCGTGTCGGGCGGCGAGGCGGAGCATCTTCGGCCCCGCTCCGCCCACGACGATCGGTGGATGGGGCTGGCTGACCGGCTTCGGCTCGTTCAGCGCACCGTCGATTGTGTAGTGGTCTCCCGCGAAGGTCGGATCTTCCTCGGTGAACATCGACTTGACGACCTGAATCCCCTCTTCGAGCATCTCGATCCGGGTGTTGACCTCGGGGAAGTCGAAGCCGTAGGCACGGTGTTCCTCCTCGTGCCAGCCGGCCCCGAGCCCGAGTCGGAGCCGTCCCGACGAAAGGATGTCGACCGTCGTCGCCATCTTCGCCAGTAAGGCGGGGTTCCGGTACGTTATCGATCCGACCAGCGGCCCGAGATCGACGTCATCCGTTCGCTCGGCGAGTGCGCTCAGCAGCGTCCAGACCTCGAACTCCTCGGCTTTCGGACCGAGCATGAAGTGATCGGGCGCCCACAACCCCTCGAGCCCGGTGTCGACGGCCGTGTCTACGCCCCGGAGAACGGTCTCGCGGTCGAGGCTGTCGAGCATCGGTGTATCACGGTGAACGCCAGCGCCCGCGTAGCACTGGACCATCCAGTCGAACTGCATAGATCAACTGGCACCGGAACGAGAATAACTGTTTGGGGTTCACAGCCCGCTGTGTGCGAGCCAGCCGCCGTCGACCGCGAGGTTCGCGCCGGTGATGAACGACGCCTCGTCGCTGGCGAGGAACACAGCGGCGTCGCCCACGTCCTCGGGTTGCCCGAAGCGGGGCAAGAGCGTGTGCTCCTCCGCCTTGGCGACGTCCTCGTCGGTGTTGATGTCCTGCAGCGGCGTCTCGATATACCCGGGATTGATACAGTTGACCCGGACGCCGTCCTCGCCCAGTTCCATCGCGAGGTCACGGGTCATATTGACGACGCCGCCTTTCGCCGCCGCGTACGGCGGTCCACCGCCCCCTTCGAACCCACGCACGGAGCCGATGTTGATGATCTGTCCCTGGCGTTCCACGAGGTGTGGGACGGCGAACTTGGCGCAGTAGAACGCTCCGCTCAGGTCGACGTCGATTGACTGCTGCCACTCCCCGATGGTCGTCGACTGGGAGTCCCCGACGATCTGGATGCCGGCGTTGTTGACGAGGACGTCGATACCGCCGTACGTCTCGACTGTCGCTTCGACCATCGCGGCGACGCTGTCGGGGTTGCCGACGTCGGTCTCGACGTACGTGGCTTCGCCGAGCGTCTCCTCGGTGATGGCGACATCTGTCGGGGTAGTCACGTCGCTGTCGTACCGGGCTCCCTGTTTCGGCTCCCGCTGGACGTCCGCGACGACGACGTTTGCACCCTCCGTACCGAACCGCCGTGCGATGCCACGCCCGATGCCGCTCGCCGCGCCGGTGACGACGACTGTCCGGTCCACGTGTCGCTCTCCAGGCATAGCTAGAGATTCACAGCCAGTGACTTAACGGTATCCGAGGTTTGTCTCCGGAGCCATCTCTGCAGGACCTCATTGATATTCACGCATCTCCGGCCGACTCGTCGAGTATCCCCGTCGTTAGCCAGCACCCTTCCTCAGACGATGTTGGCTGCCGTTCGACACGCCAACGGTATGTTGTCGTCGACCCGTTGCTGTGGGCTCGGAGCGGTTGGACTGCGACGCTGCCGTTTCGCTGTAACGACCTGCGGGTCACCGACTCCGCCTCGAGGAGCGGCCGATACCGGGTTCGGAACGTCTCGACGTAAGTCTCGACAGAGCCGTAGCTCCGTCGGGAATCGGGTGCGAGGAATCGCCACGTCGTTTCGATTCCGCGATTGGACCCGTTGTCCGTGATGACTGCACCGACCTGCAGGCGAACCACCTGCGCTGGCGGCCGGTCACACGTCGGCTGTGCGTCTCGATACGCGGCCGCCGACAGCTCGGGGTTGAACTCGCTCCACTGGCCCGGCCACGCCCCGGCGAGTGCGCGGCCGTTCGGCGGTGGTGTCGGTGTCTCAGACGCGTTCACGCTTGCTGGCGTCTCAGTTGCGGGTACGGGTGCCGGCGTCACAGTCTGCGTCCGCAGTGGCTCGCTGGGCCCGAACACGGCCTGACACCCGCCGAGACCCAGAGAAAGGGCGACGACAGCGAGCGCGACCCAGATACGGTCCCGGACCATACAAATGACATGGTAGCACACGTCTTGGCTTTTGTCCCAGGGTGCTCTCGTCTGGGCAGGCTACGGCATTGAATAAGGTCTGGACCGAGACGACAATCCCGGTCGTGAGTTGTCCGAACCGCGATGCGGTGTTCGTGACATGCTCTGTACGAGGCCAACATTGGGAGGCGAATCAGGAATACGAACGAATGCCTTCGAGGCAGGCACCGATGGGATGGTATCCAGGCTCCACAGCGACTCCCGACCGTGTCGGAACTGGATCGTTTGTCTCCGTTACCTTGCTGTACCAGTTTCTCGATTCCTGATTAATGAGATGGTCGTCGGCGTACTGCCAGAATTCATTATACCACCGTTGATACTCTGTTTTTCCAGTTAGATCGTAGAGGACTGCTGCGGCACCGATTCCTTCTGCGACTTCCCAGGAATACTTGTCTTTGACTAGCGGCTCCTTATTTAAATCAAAAGAATAGTAGAAGCCGCCGGCGGCGTCATCCCAGCCGTAGGAGACGGCTGCCCCGAACAGTTCCTCTGCTCTGGGAACGAGCCACTCCTCACTAGTGTGTCTGGCAAGGACCGACAACAATTTCGCCCACTCGATCTGGTGACCCGGTTGATATCCCCACGGGCGGAACGTGTGTCTCGGATTGTCCCGATTATAGTCGAAATCGTGCTCCCAGTCACTGGTGTAGTGTTCCCAGATGAGTCCGTCCGTTTCCTCCGCTAACTCCAGTGTGAGTGACTCAGCAATCGTCACCGCCCGCTCCAGATACCGCTGTTCACCAGTTGCCTCGTACGCAGCGATCATCGCCTCACACATGTGCATATTAGCGTTCTGACCGCGATACTCGGCAGCCTCCGTCCACTCCGGATCATACTCGCTCTTACAGAGTCCATACTCCGGCTCCCAGAAGCGGTCGATCAGAAACTGATACAGTTGCTTAAGCTCGTCCGCAACGTCAGAAATACCGGCCTCGACAGCACGGGAAAGTGCCAGAAATGCGAACGCATGGCCATAGCAGATTCGTTTTGAGTCGCGCGGGTTTCTCCCCTCAAGGAGCCAGTGATACCCACCACGAGCGCTATCGCGCTGATACGTTTGTAGGAACCGGAGCCCATGTTCGGCCGCGGACCGACACCAGTCTGGTCCGTTCAGGGTTGCTGCAACGCAATGATTGACGACAAATCTCGACGTGGCAACCAAATGTTTTGAGGAGCGGTCGTATACCTCGCCCGTCTCCTCATCAAACTGCGCAATGTACCCACCTGCGTCTTCATCGATACACTGTGGATAGTAGAAGTTCAGGATATTATTGATCTCCTCTTGTAACCACTGGACTGACTGATACTTTGAATCATGGCCCATATACCGCCCCACTGTTCCATATACCAATAATGTTCTGCTAAATCTGATAGTGGATTGGTTGCCGATAGACATGCTCGTGTCAGCCGTTAGTCGTCTCCACGGTGTCATGCCGGGTGACGTCTAGCCCCTGAGGAGTATTGAACCGCTAATTGATGGGAATGAATGCCTAGCTTATGAGAAGTCGGTAGTGTTTAGTTTGTAGCATTGTGCCAGCGAGCGAAGCTCTGCAACCAATTTTCGGCTGTTTCCGGTTCAACGTGGCTGAAGCAGTTCGAAAACGACGAGGTTCGGCGCTTCAGTTCCCGAAAAATCCGTTCGACAGCGTTCCGATTTCCGTGGCGACACATCTGAAATCGGAGTCCAGCTCGTTGCAGTGCAGTTTGGAGGTGTTTCGCGCCATCAACGAGAAACACGGCAGTTTCGACATCGTGTTTTTGCTGAAGTTCGCGCAAGAAAATTTCCGTGAGGGCGGTCGTAGTCGTCGCAAACAGTCGGACGTGAAGCAATTCGTTCGACTGCGGATCGGCGGCAGCGTACAGCCAGAATT
>ENA-ORCR01000269-ORCR01000269.1-marine-metagenome-genome-assembly--contig:-NODE-269-length-41815-cov-7.565767_pt1 | contig 41815 bp, 58 predicted proteins | sample MGYA00237782_ERZ508514 | MGnify/ENA primary metagenome ERZ508514 (study PRJEB26185, sample SAMN06268960) | marine metagenome | isolation source: Eden Landing Ponds, San Francisco, CA, USA | place...
GGTCTCCGAGGTCGACAGCGAGGCGGCCGACGCCGCGACGACCGACAGCGCGGACCTGGAGCCTGCGCGGGAGACCACGGTCGACCGCGTCGCGGCCGACCCCGCCGATATCCCCGCCCCTATCGACCGCGACGAGCCCGCCACCGTCGAGGTCGAACTCACGACGAAGGAAGTCGTCGCCGAGGTCGAACCCGGCGTCACCGTCGACTACATGACCTTCGACGAGCAGGTGCCCGGCCCGCTGATCCGGGCCCGCGTCGGCGACACGGTGGATCTCACCATCCACAACGCCGAGGGCAACGCGATGAACCACAACATCGACCTCCACGCGGTGCGGGGGCCGGGCGGCGGCGCCGAGGCGACCATGGTCGCTCCCGGTGAGACCGAGCGGGTCCGCTTCAAAGCGACTTACCCCGGTGCCTTCATCTACCACTGCGCCGTCGCCAACCTGGACTACCACATCTCCTCGGGGATGTTCGGGATGATCCTCGTCGAACCCGAGGACGGCCTTCCCGAGGTCGACCGCGAGTTCTACCTCGGCCAGCACGAGCTCTACACGGAAGGCGAAACGGGCGCGGGGGGCCACCACCGCTTCGACATGGGCGCGATGGCCCGCGAAGACCCCACCTACGTCCTCATCAACGGCGAGAAGTACGCCATCACGCCCGACAACTACGCCGACATGACCGCCGAGCGCGGCGAGTCCGCGCGGGTGTTCTACTGCGTCGGCGGACCGAACCTCACCAGCAGCTTCCACCCCATCGGGAGCGTCTGGGACGAGGTGTACCCGCAGGGCGCCGTCGAGTCCGACCCACACCGGAACGTCCAGACGACGCCGGTGATGCCCGGCAGCTGTACGGTCGCGACGATGCACTTCCCTGTGCCCGGTCCCGTCAAACTCGTCGACCACGCCCTCTCCCGGGTTGCACGGAAGGGTGCGCTGGCTGTCGTCGACGTTGGAGGCGAGCCGAATCCCGAGATCTTCGATCCGAATCCGGCCTGAACGGGGTGTCCACACCGCCGCAGTCGTCCGGTCGCCGTTCCGGCTTCAGTGATTTTATCCGGACGACGGAACGTCACGCGGGTAGCAATGAGTTCGCAGACGACAGGAGACGCTGGGTGCGCCACCGCCGGAACCGACGCCGTGTGCGGTGGTGCGGCGACCCGGAGACGAGTCGCAGTCGGCGTCGCACTCGTCGCGCTCGTCGGGGTCGGCGCCGTCGCGGGCGTCGCGAGCGGCGCCGACGAGTACGAACCGAACGACGACATCGGCTCGGCCGCGGAGCTCTCGCCGGGAACGTACACCGATCTGGAACTGGTCGGCGGCGAAAACGACTACTACGCCGTCACGGTCGAACGCGGCGAGACGCTCGCTGTCACCATGACCGTCCCGAAACAGGACGACGGCGACGAGCCCGACAACGACCCCGATCTCGCGCTCGTCGGCGCCGAGGGCAACGAACTCGACGAAGGTGATTACCGGACCGAACCCGCCTGGGACCGCGTCGAGTACGCCTTCGGCTACGAGGCCGACACGGACCGGACCGTGTACCTCCGCGTCTACGGCGACGAAGACGAGGACGTCACGGCGGCCTACGACCTGACGATCAGACGAGGCGCCAACGACCGTTTCGAAGCCAACGGCGTCCTCTCGAAAGCCACGGCTCTCGAGCCCGGCACCTACACCGACCTCACGCTGCTCGACGTCGAGCGGGACAACTACGCGCTCGCGGTCGACGCGGGCGAGACGCTCAACGTCACCATGACCGTCCCGAAACAGGCCGACGGCGACGAGGCCGACAACGACCCCGACCTCGTTCTCGTCGACGCCGACGGCAACGAACTCGACGAGGGCGACTACCGCACCGAACCAGCCTGGGACCGCGTCGAGTACGCCTTCGGCTACGAGGCCGACACGGACCGGACGGTGTATCTCCGCGCCTACGGCGACGAAGCCGCCGAGGTTGCGACGAGCTACGACCTGACGATCAGACGAGGCGCCAACGACCGCTTCGAGCCCAACGGCGTCCTCTCGAAGGCCCCGGATCTCGGCCCCGGTACGTACACGGACCTCACGCTGCTCGACGTCGAACGGGACAACTACGCGCTCGCGGTCGACGCGGGTGAGACGCTCGACGTCACGATGACCGTCCCCAAACAGAGCGACGGTGACGAGGCCGACATCCACCCCGACCTCGTCCTCGTCGACGCCGACGGCAACGAACTCGCCGATGCCGAATACGTGAGCGAGCCCGCCTGGGACCGCATCGAATACCGACTCGAGCACGAGGTCGACACCGACGGCACGCTGTATCTCCGCGCCTACGGCGACGAGGCCGCGGAAGTGTGGTCGACCTACAACCTCACGGTCGGTGGCTCGTTCGACGGCGCGACGAGTACGCCCACTCCGACCGCGACCCCGACACCGACGGCCACGCCCACCGCGACGGCGACACCGACCGCGACGCCCGCGACAGCGACCACCGCGCCCGATGCACCCGAAACGCCGACGGCCACTCCTGGCTCCGGCGAGACATCGGCTCCGACCGCGACGCCCGCCGACGGGGTCGCTACGGAAACACCGACGGACGGGGCCTCCGGCAAAGAACCGTTCGGCGGTGACGGGACGCCGACGGACAGCGACCCCGACGGCGACGCGGACGGGTCCGGCGGGAGCGGCCCCGGATTCGGTGTCGTCACCGTCGTGCTCGCGCTCGCACTCGTCGCCGCGGGCGCCCGTCGACGCGCCTGAGCGGGACGACCGGTCCGGTCGCGGGCCGGGAAGTGTAAACCTACAAACGTCGTCCGGTCGAGGCGGCGATATGGACGCCGACCCGACGATCTACGACGAGCGACTCGCCGCCGAGATGGACCGCGGGGAGTTCGTCCTCGCGGTCGTCACCGCGACCAAACCCGACTTCTACAAGCAGGCGCCGGTCGTCGCCGCCGCCCGCGAGCGCGGTCTCCCCTGTTTCGTGGTCCACACCGGCCAGCACTACGACGACGTGCTCGGCCACGGCCTCGAAGAGTACGACCTCGAACCCGCGATCGCCGCCGACCTGGGCATCCGCGGCGACCTCAGCGAGAAGACCGCCCAGACGATGCTCGCCGTCCGCGAACTGGCCGCCCGACTCGACGAGTGGCCCGACACGACCGTCCTCCCGCTGGTCCACGGCGACACCCACGCCGCGGCGATATTCCCGCAGGCCTGGCTGTTCGCCACCAACCAGCAGGTCTCCCACAACGAGGCCGGCCTCCGCGCCATGGCCCCCGACTACGACGCCGTCCCGTCCGCCGCGACCGACGACGGCGACTACCCCGACCCCGCCGCGCTCGTCGACGAGCAGTGGTCGGGCGAGTGGACCGTCGACCGCACCGAGCCGTTCCCCGAGCAGTACGACACGTTCGTCGGCTCCGCGGCCGCCCGCTACCAGTTCGCCCCCGTCGACCTCAACCGCGAACACCTCGAGTCCGAGGGCTACCCCCGGACGGTCGACGGCGACGAGCGGATCCCCGTCGTCGGCAACTCCGTCGTCGACGCGATTCATATGAAGGCCGACCACGACGGCGAGAGCGTCTTCGACGTCTACCCCGTGCTCGAAGCCCGCGACGACTGGATCCGCGTGGACATCCACCGCCGTGCGAACCTCCTTCCCCGCCGATTCCAGGCGCTCGTCGAGGGCGTCCTCGCGCTCGTCGAGGACGGCTACAACGTCAACTTCGTCGAGTTGACCGCCACGCGCCACGCGCTCGAACGCCACGGCTACCGCGACCGACTCACGACGCTTGCCGAGGAACGCGAGAACTTCCTCTTTACCGGCCTCTGGAAGAAACACGCCCACGTCTACGAGTTCCTCGAGTCCGGACAGTGTCTCGCCGAACTCACCGACTCCGGGAGCATGCAGGAGGAACTCAACTACATCGACGAGGCGTGCTGTCTCACCGCCCGCTTCAACACCGACCGCCCGGAGACCGTCTTCGAGGCGAACACCAACCTGCTCGTCCCCCCAGTGTCGGGCGAGTTCGTCCGCGAGATGGTGACGTACGCGCTCGAAACGGACGGCGTGCGCGATCGACTGCAGTCCGGCCCCGACCTCTACGGCGAGGACGTGGGCGCGGCGATCGTCGACTTCCTCGCCGAGCGCCGCGACGACCCCGTCTCCGAGTGGTCACACGAACGCCAGGGGTTCGACACCGCTGGCGGACAGACCGTCGACTACCTGTAGCGTCGGCGCTCCTGTCGTCACTCGCGAGCCGTCGACTCGCTGCGGAAGGGGTCCTCGAAACCGCTGGACAAAGACGGTCGCTCACACAGTTCGCGGTCGCGAACGAATCGCTACCGCTCGTCGAGACCGGTGAAGGTCTGGTCTTCGGGGCCGGTGTAGCGGGCGCGCGGGCGGATGAGGCGGTTCTCTTCGGTGTACTCGACGACGTGGGCGATCCAGCCGCTGGCGCGGCTCATCGCGAAGATCGGGGTGTAGATGTCGATGGGGATGCCCATCTGGTAGTACGTCGAGGCCGAATAGAAGTCGACGTTCGGAGCGAGACCCTTCTCGTCGGCCATGTACTCCTCGATGGTGGTGGACATCTCGTACCACTTGAGCGAGCCCGCGGCCTCGCCGAGTTCCTTCGAGCGCTCGCCGAGAATCTTCGCGCGGGGGTCCTTGACGTTGTAGACGCGGTGGCCGAACCCGGAGACGCGGCGCCCCTCGTCGAGGGCGGTCTGGACCCACTCCAGCGGGTCCATCTCGGCGTCGTCGACCTCCTTTAGCATCTCCATAACGTCCTGATTGGCCCCGCCGTGGAGCGGGCCCTTCAGCGTCCCGATGGCCGAGGTGACGGCGCTGTGGACGTCGGAGAGCGTCGACGCGGTGACGATGGCCGAGAACGTCGAGGCGTTGAGCCCGTGGTCGGCGTGGAGCACGAGCGCCTGGTCGAACACGTCGGCCAGCACGTCGTCGGGCTCCTCGCCGTTGAGCATGTAGAGGAAGTTCGCCGCGTGGTCTAGGTCCTCGCGCGGTTCGACCGGCTCCTCGCCGTCGCGAATGCGAGTGAACGCCGCGATGATGGTCGGAATCTTGGCCGTGATACGCCGTCCCGTCTCCAGATTGACCGTCTCGTCTGTCGGCTCGGCGTCTTCGGGCGCCGGGTCGTACGCCGACAGCATCGACACCGCCGTGCGGAGCGCCGCCATCGGGTCCTCGTCGGCCTCGGCGAGCTGGCGAACCGTCGAGATAACGTCCTCGTCCACGTCGCGGGCGTCCACCATCGCCTGCTTGAACGTGGAGAGTTCGTCGCTGTCGGGCAACTGGCCGTGCCAGAGCAAGTACAGCACCTCTTCGTAGCTGGCACCCTTCGCGAGGTCCTCGATGGTGTACCCCCGGTACACGAGTTCGCCCTTGTCGCCGTCGATGACGCTGAGTTCGGATTCGGCGACGAGGACACCCTCGAGTCCCTTCTTGAGGTCGTCGGACATACGCAATCAGTTCCCAACCTGCCGGGAAAAGCATTTTCTTTCCAAGCGTGTGTGCCACAATGTCAGGACTGGGGAAGTGGACAGTCGGTCAGAAAATCCGTCGTCTGTCGGCGGTTTTATTCCAATCGGCCACCGTCGGTGTCGTTCTGGCGCGCAGATTCGAGTGGAACGGGGACCGATACCGCCTCTCACAGTGAGGAACGCTTTTCCTCGGTGCAGTCGAACCGGCGCGTATGGACCCGACGGGGACGGTCGAGTACGAGCCGGTCAGCGTCAAGGAACTGCTGGCCGAGATGAAAGACACCGCCGAGTTGCTCATCGACCTCTCGTACTCGGCCGTCCTGCTCGGGAGCGACGACGTGGCCGCTGAGGTGCTGGAACTCGAGGAGAAGATGGACGTGCTCCAGCTCCGGGCCCGGATGAGCCTGCTGATGGCCTGTCGGTCGACCGAGGACGCCGAATCGCTCGCGCCGGTCCTGGGGATGGTCGGGGCCGCCGAGAAAATCAGCGACGCCGCCGGCGACATCGCGAAGGTGGTGCTCGAGGACATCGGCCTGCCCGACACGATGCGGGCGGCGCTGCCCGAGGCCGTCGAGACGCTCGTCCGGGCGACCGTCGAGCCGTCGTCGCGGCTTTCCGGCGAGACGCTCGGCGGGCTGAACCTCGAAACCGAGACCGGCGTGCGGGCGCTGGCGATTCGCCGGCAGGGGACCTGGCTGCTCAATCCCGACCGAGAGACGCGCATCGAGGCCGACGACGTGGTCCTCTTTCGCGGCCCTGAGGACGGCGTCGCGGATGTCTACCGCGACGCCACCGGCGAGGCGTACGAACCGCCCGAGCCGCCGGCCGGCGGGATTCGCGACCTCGAACGGGCCGTCGACTCCATCGTCCTGATGAAGGACATGGGCGAACTGGCGGTCGACCTGGCCTACGGCGCGGTACTGTTCGACAGCGCGGAGGTCGCCGAGGAGGTCGTCGAACTCGAAGCGGAGGTCGACGCGCTCCAGTCGCGCTTCGAGGCGTGGACGCTCCGGGCGGCGGCCGACATCGACGACCCGGTGTCGCTGCGCGGCCTCGTCCACCTGGCCCGTTCGACCGAGGTCATCTCGGACGCCGCCCTGGAGATGAGCGAGGGCGTGCTCCGCGGGCTCTCGACGCACCCGGTCGTCGCCGAGGCCGTCCGCGAGTCCGACGAGGTCATCGTCCGGACGACGGTACACCCCGGCAGCGACCTCGCGGGGACGACTATCGGCGAGGCGGCGGTCAAGACGGCGACGGGGATGCGCATCATCGCCATCCGGCGGGCGGCCGGTGAGAGCGAGCGCACCGGCCGAGAGGGCGGCGACTGGGTCGTCTCGCCGGGGCCGGAGACGCCGCTGCGGGCGGACGACGTGCTCATCGCCAAGGGGACGCGGACCGGGGGCGACCGGCTCGCGGAACTGGCCGGCGACGGGGACCGGGACTAGCGTCTGGCGAGTCTGACCGCCGAGACGGCCGTCAGTAGGGTCGTCACCAGTCCGCCCAGCGAGACGATGAGGACGAACGCCAGCGCGACGTACAGCGCCATCGGTCGCCGCGTCCCCGGCAGGACGAACAGCGCGAACACCGCCGCCGTGAACAGGGCCGACAGCGCGAACCCGACCGCCGCGTTCCGGGGGACGTTGAGCGCCGAGACCATCGCCGCCTTCCCGCTCCGTGGCTCGGACTCTGACACGACCGGCGATACGGCGGGAACCCCCAAGACGCCGTCGGTCCGGCGCCGCGCGAATCCGAACCAGTAAAGGCTCCCAACGCAAACGTGTCGATAATGGTTACCCTCGGCACGGCGAGCGCCGCTCCCGGCGAGATCGACACGGGACGGCTGGAGGTCGGTGAGGCCCGCGACGGGTCCGCCGTCGGGCTGCCCGTCGCCGTCGTCAACGGCGTCGACGACGGCCGGACGCTCTACATCCAGGCCGCGAGCGACGGCGACGAACTGAACGGCGTCGGCGTCATCCGGCAGGTGCTCCCGCGACTCGACCCGGCCGAACTGTCCGGGACGATTCTGGTCTGTGGCATCGTCAACTACCACGCCTTCCAGGTCGCCGAGCACCGGAACCCGATCGACGACACGAAGATGAACCGGGCCTACCCCGGTGACCACTCGGGGACCTCGAGCGAGCGCATCGCCGCGGCCACCTTCGACGCCGCCATCAGCGCCGACCTCGTGCTCGACCTCCACCAGGGGTCGACCTCGCAGATGATCGACGAAGTGCGAGTGCGCTGTGGCTCCCGCCACCGCCTCCACAGCGACTGCCTCGAACTCGCCAAGGTGTTCGGCTGTGGCCACATCCTCGACCAGAAGGGACCGGAGGGCCAGCTCGCCCGCGCCGCCCCCGACGAGGGCGTCCCGACCATCGACCCCGAACTCGGCGGCTGCGTCGGCTGGGACGAGTCATCGATCCAGCGCGGCGTCGACGGCGTGTTCAACGTCCTCACGTACTACGACTTCCTCGACGGCCGCCACGACCCGCGACCGCAGACCCGGGCGACGGGCTTCGAGCAGTACGGCTCGCCCGTCGGCGGCCTCGTCGACTTCGCCGTCGACCTCGGGGACCGCGTCTCGCGGGGCGAGACGCTGTTCGAAGTGACCGACGTGTTCGGCCGGACGAAAGCCGAGATCACCGCCGACTCCAACGGAATCTTCTGGCGCGCTCGTCGCCTCCCCCAGGTCGCGACGGGCGAGTACGTCTGCTCGGTCGGGACGAACATCGATACGTACTAAACGTCGCGCGGCCCGGTGCCGTTATCGCATCAACAGGGTCGACACGGGAAACTCGGCGTCGACAGAGAGCCACTGGTTCTCGACGTCCGCCGCGTCGACGTCGGGCGCGTAGCAGATGAACCGGTCGGTACCGTCTGGGCGCGAGCGCACGACGGCTGGCAAGGCCCCCTCGTCGGGTTCGGGGGTGGTCGTCACGTCGTCCGTTGACCGAGTGTCGGAGTCCATACGTCCGCTGTCGACATCAGTACCCATTGTTACCAGTCGATTATTGCCGGAAAGGACTACTGAACGTCCTCGAGTGACACCAGCGCGTCCGCCGGAACGGCCAGCCATTTCGACCTGGCCTCGGTACCGGACTCGGTCGGCGGGTAGAGTATGGCTCGCTCGCCACCGTCCGCCGCCGGCTCGCGTTCGACGGTCAGTAGCCCCTCTGTGACGTCGTCGTCTGCCGCGTTCCGCCGTTCCGTCTCGCGGTTCTCGCCATTCATGCATACCCCGTACACCGAACCGTTGGTTTGTTATCCGCCACCTAAACGGCCGTTTTCAGTCTTGGTACTCCGACGTTACCGCCGCCGGTCTGGGCGCTGTCCGCCCGGCATCGGGAAGGAAGTGCCGACGAGGGTCCGCACGCTGTCAGGGACGCCATTCGCGCACGAAGGCACTGGCGGCGTCCGGCCCCGCGGACCGGTTCCGCTCACGGCGCTCACCGCGACGGGTGCGTGGGCGCGTCGAAGCCGCCGCGGACGAGCGGCTTCGAGATGTGCCGTCGCGCGACCGGCGGGACCTCGTACCAGCCCCGTTCGAGGTCGCGGTCGAGCGGTCTGGCGACCTTTCCGTCGGCGCTGGTGTCGCAGTCCCGACAGCGGTAGCCCTGGTCCCGGCCCGCCGACTTCATCGACCGGCCGCAGTCGGGGCAGTCCGGCGTGACGCGCTCAGTCGTCACCAGGTCGCGGACGGCGAACTTCTCCAGTTTGAGCGTTCCGTCGCTGACCTCGCCGCAGACGGTGACACGGTCGCCGGTCCTGAGCGCCCGGACCCGGTCGCGAAAGCCCTTCGTCGGCTCGAACGCCGCACAGTCGAGTGTCTCCGCGCCGTCCTCGAGTTCGAAGAACACGTGCCCGCCTCGTCGCGTCTCCGGCGGTTCACTCACAGTGCCCGTGACGCGGTAGGCGCCGTTGGCCGCGACTGCCCCGATTTCGGCGTCCTGTAGGTGCACGTCGGTCCCCTGATTGGTGAGGAACGTGGCCCGCCGGGCTATCGGTTCGCTCTCGACGGCGTCGGCGACGGCGCGACAGGCCGCGGGGTCGTCGCCGCGGATGCCGTAGAGGACGGGACACGGCGTGCGCGGGACGCAGACCGGGTAGCCCGACGCGCGGTCGACCGTGTCCCAGACGGCGGGGTAGCGCTCGTCGGCCGCGGCGCGCACGCTGTCGGCGTCGACCGCCCGCTCGGTCCCCCACCGCTCGCGCTCGCGGTAGGCGATGTGCTCGTACGTCCAGTCCGAGAACGCCGCCCACGCGCCGACGGCCGCCAGCGCGCCGATCACCCCTCGACCGTTGCCGCGCTGCCGGCGGGCGAAGCCGACCACGTCGGCGAGCGTCGTCGCCGCCATCGGGTCCTGAATCGAGCGGACGGCGTCGCGGGCGAACGTCGCGACCTGTGGCGGGACCGCGTCGGGGTCGCAGTCGGCGACGACCGCGCCGGGGTTGGTCCGCGGGTCGTCGGTCTCGGCCATGTCCAGCGCCTCGTCGACCAGTTCGACCGCTGTCTCGGCGTCGAGGTCCGTGTGGACCGCGAGCGCGGCGTTGCCGCGGGTCTTGTGTTCGACGGCCGGGTTGAGGCGGACGAGGAGCAGGCGCTCGACCGCCCCGCCGGCGTCCCGTATCGACTCGGCGAGCCGGGCGGCGGCGTAGGTCGTACACATCCCGCGCTCGCGCGAGTCCGTATCGTCGAGGCCAACGACGGTCACGGCTCCCCGTAGTTCCGAGTCGACCAAACCCCTTTCGTCGTCCGCTCACCCACCTCGTCGCCGCCGTAGTCACCGTATAACCGCGCCTGACAGTTCAACGAGCGGCGCAACGCATATAACCGGTGAATGGCTTATCATCACAATAGAGGTACAGAGGACTATGTCACGGTCGGCGCTGGTCGGAAACGTCATGGCGATGCTCGAGGACGCTGGCTTCCTCGTCAGCGACCGCTGTGCGATTCGCCCGAAGAGCTTCGACGTCGCGGCCCGACGCGGGAAGGACGTGTTGCTCCTGAAGATACTGGGGAACATCGACGCCTTCGACGCCCAGACCGGCGGCGAGATGCGACGGCTCGGCACCTACCTGAACGCCACACCGATCGTGATCGGCCTCCGGACGCGCGACGAAGAGCTGAAGCCCGGCGTCGTCTACTTCCGCCACGGCGTACCGGTGCTGTCGCCGGACACCGCGATGGACCTGTTCGTCGAGGAGGTCCCGCCGCTCATCTACGCGGCCCCCGGCGGGCTCTACGTCAACATCGACTCCGAGATTCTCGCCGACGTCCGCGAGGAGCGCGACTGGTCGCTCGGCCGACTCGCGAAGGAACTCGGCGTCTCCCGCCGGACCGTCTCGAAGTACGAGGACGGCATGGACGCCTCCGTCGAGGTGGCCGCCGAACTCGAAGACCTGTTCGACGCGCCGCTGACCTCGCCGGTCAGCGTCCTCGACGGCGCCGACGAGGTCCGCGACGACGAACCGACGCCGGACGACCCCGACGTGGCCCCGGAGGACGAGCCCATCGTCACCGTCTTCACCCGCATCGGCTTCGAGGTCCACCCGACCGATCGCGCGCCGTTCAAGAGCGTCAACGAGAACGCCAGCCGCCGCGAGCAGGTGCTCGCCGGCCACTCCGCGTTCACCGAGACCGCGGAGAAGCGAGCGCGCATCATGTCGTCCGTCGGCGAGGTGACCCGCACCCGCTCCGTCTACGTCGTCGACGAACTCCGCCGGGAGTCCGTCGAGGGGACCGCCCTCATCGAGGAAGACGAGATGGAGAACATCGAGGACGCCGACGACCTGCGCGACCTCATCATGGAGCGCGGCGAGGAACCCGAGGAAGTGGCCTGAGCGGCGCTGTCCAGCCGTTTTGCTTTCGTCTGCGACAGTGATGGAAAAGTGGCGGCTCCGTTACTGCCCGTAGGTCTCTTCGAGGTACTCGACGATGTCAGTCCCACCTTTTTCTTCGTCGGGGTGGCTCGCTCGCACACTCGCGTCGCCACCCGCTCCTCGAAAAACGTGGGCGAAAAATTCCGCTCGCTCACGCCGTTCGCGAGCGGACGAGAAGGTGCTTACTGCCCGTAGGTCTCTTCGAGGTACTCGACGATGTCGTCGGACTCGGGCATCCCCTCGACGCCGTGTTCCGGGTCGACGAGCACCGGCACGCCGGTCTGGCCCGAGACCTCCTTCACCTCGGTCCGCTCGTCGTGCGAGCGCGGGACCATGTGGGACTCGTACTCCAGCCCGAGTTCGTCCAGCTTGGTCTTGACCTTCGCGCAGTACGGACAGCTCGACAGTTCGTAGAGTTCGAGGTTGGCCATTGCGTCACTCCGTAACGGGTCCACCGTCAAGAACACATCGGTGGTGTGTCCGGCGCGTACAGGACCGCGGCCGCCCCGCTACGCGTCCACGTCCTCGGGCGCGTCGGCGAGCAGGTCCGAGGCGGTCACCAGCGACTCCAGTTCGAGGCCGTGTTCGGCGAGGTTCTCGCGAGCGCCCTCCTCGCGGTCGACGACGACCAGGACGCGCTCGACGGTCGCGCCGGCCTCGCGCAGCGCCTCGGCGGCGTCGACGGCGCTCTGGCCGGTGGTCGCGATGTCTTCGAGGATGACGACCTCCTCGCCCGCGTCGAGGTCGCCCTCGATGCGGTTGCCCGTGCCGTACTCCTTGGCCTGCTTGCGGGCGATGACGTAGGGAATGCCCGTCTCGACGCTGGTGACCGCGACCAGCGGGACGGCCCCGAGCGCGACGCCGGCGAGCGTTGGCTGTTCGTCCCACTCGGCGATGCGCTCGGCGAACGCCTCGGCGATGCGCTGGAGGCAGGTCGGGTCCGTCTCGAAGACGTACTTGTCGACGTAGTAGCTCGACGTGCCGCCGTGAGAGAGCTCGAATTCACCGAATTTGACGGCCTCCGCGTCCCGGAGCGCCGCGATGAGTTCCTCGTTTGCCATACCTGCACTGGACGGGCACGGGGCTAATGGCTGTTGGAATCGGCCGGCCCCTGATTGGTGCTGCAGATGGCGACATTCCTAAGCACCTCGCCCTCGCACACTCGCTCGAATGCAAGTGTTCGGGTCGAGCGGCGTCCGCGGTGTCGCGGGTGACGAGCTGACACCTCGGTACGTCCTGCGAGTTGCACAGGCCGCCGGGGCCGTCTGGCGCGAGGACCACGACCGTGTCGCTATCGCCCGCGACACCCGGACCACCGGGCGGACGTTCACCAACGCCGCGACCGCGGGGCTGACGGGCGTCGGGTTCGACGTCGACCGCCTCGGCGTCGTGCCGACGCCGGGGCTGCAGGCCTACTGCGAGCGCGAGGGCGTCCCGGGCGTCATGATAACCGCCAGCCACAACCCGCCGGCGTACAACGGCGTGAAGCTCGTCGGTCACGGGGGCGTCGAGCTGACGCGCTCGACGCTCGACCGCATCGAGACGGCGCTGCGCGAGGACGACCCGGCGTACGCGAACTGGGAGACGGTCGGTGCCGACACCGCCATCGAGAGCGCGCGGCGGCGCTACCGCGAGCAACTGCTCGCGTCGGTCGACCGCGACAAAATCGCCGACGCCGACCTCACCGTGGTCGTCGACCCCGGCCACGGGGCCGGCTCGCTGACCAGTCCCGAACTGTTCCGCGAACTCGGCTGCGAGGTCCACACCGTCAACGCCCAACCCGACGGCCGCTTCCCCGGCCGGAACCCCGAGCCGGTCGCCGAGAACCTCGCGGACCTGCGCGCGCTCGTGCGCTCGACCGACGCCGACCTCGGATTCGCCCACGACGGCGACGCCGACCGGGCGATGTTCGTCGACGAGACCGGGACCCACGTCGAGGGCGACGCCGCGCTGGCCGCGCTCGCGGCCGCGAAACTCGAGGCCGGCGACAGCGTCGTTTCGGCGGTCAACGCCTCCCAGCGCCTCGTCGACGTGGTCGAGGACGCCGGCGCGTCGTTGTCGCTGACTCCCATCGGCTCGACGTACATCGTCAGCCGCATCCGGAATCTCCAGACCGAGGGCGCCCACGTCGCCATCGCCGGCGAGGGCAACGGCGGCATCCTCTTCCCGGACTACCGCATCGCCCGCGACGGCGCGTTCACCGCCGCGAAGTTCCTCGAACTCGTCGCCGACCGGCCGGCGAGCGATATCGCCGCGGCCTACGACGACTACCACAACGTCAGGCGAAATCTCCATTACGAGACCGAAGGCGAGCGCGAGGCGATGCTCGACGGCATCGAATCCTACGCCCGCGAGGCGACGGCCGACCTCGACACGACCGACGGCTACCGCCTCGACTACGGCGACGGCTGGGTGCTGGCCCGTCCCTCCGGGACCGAACCGGTCGTCCGCGTCTACGCCGAGGCGCGCACGCCCGACCGGGCCGCGGAACTCGCCGAGACGATGGTCGACCGGGCGACGCGGGACGTCGAGACCTACACCGAGGAGTAGGTGTCAAGCGCGTCCTCGACGGCCGCGAGGCGCTGTCGCGAGGCTTCCAACTCGTCCTCGACGGCGCCGCTCGCGAGCCGCTCTCGCTCCGATTCGGAGAGTTCCGACCGTGCGAGCGCGCTCTCGCGCAGGCGCTCGTAGTCGTCCCGGCGCGCCAGCGCCCGCACGTCGCGGAGCGCGGCCACGACCGATTCGTCGGCGAAGCGGGCGACGACGGCCCGGTACTCCCGGCAGCGCCACGGCAGGTCCTCGGCCGACGGCGGCGGCCAGTCGACCCGGAGCGCCTCGGCGTCAAGCCCGCGGAGGTACGTCCGCCGGGTGGCGACGGCGCTCTGGAGCGCCGACACGTCGTCGACGTAGTGGTCCAGCTTCGACGGCGAGTAGTCGGCGTATTCGAGCAGCTTCGGAATCGACTCCGTCCCGGCGTCGTGAGTCCGCACGTAGTCCAGCAGTTCGTCGGGCGGCGAGCGGAAGTCGACCAGCGGATAGGCGTCGGCGCGCTCGACGACCGCCAGCACCTCTTTGGCCGGGGCCTCGCTCCGGAACGCCCGGAACGCCTCGGTGACGGCCTCGTCGTAGCGCTCGATGGGGTCGCGGAGGCGCTCGACCGGCGCGTCGAGGTCGGCCTCGCCCAGTCGCAGGAGGCGTTCGAGGTCTCCGATGCGGTCGTCGAGGTCGTCTCGCCTGTGCCGGGCGTCGCGGCGGGCGTCCCGGTATCGCTCGCGGGCGTCGTCGCGCTCCTCCAGTCGGCCGACGAGGTCGCCGACCGGTGCCAGCATCTCGCGGGCCTGCTCGAAGTCGCCCTCGGTGAGGCGGCGCTGCTGGAGGAAGTCGTCGACCGACTCGAAGGTGTCTCGCTCGGGCAGGTCCTCGGGGAGGTCGTCGGTCAGCGTCCCGACGCGGCCCTGGAACTCCATGAACGCCTCGAAGTCCCCGCCGCCGGTCGCGCTCCCGTCGTAGCGCTCCAGCAGGTCCATCAGCTCCCGATAGACCTCCTGACACTCCCGCAGCGACTCCTCGCCGATTTCGTCGACGCGCTCTCTCGCCCGCTCGTAGTCGCTCGCGGCGCGTTCCAGGGTCTCGATGGCGTCGGGCGCGCCCTCGCCCGGCCGTCGGTCCGTCTCGGAGGCCATCAGTACACGTCGTCCGGGTCGAACACCCGTTCGCCGACGGTCTCGCCGTCGAGCGTGCGGTGGAAGCAGGACTCGTAGCCGGTGTGGCAGGCCCCGCCGGTCTGGTCGACGACGTACAGGAGGGCGTCGCCGTCGCAGTCGACCCGGACCTCCTCGACGGCCTGCGTGTGTCCGCTCGTGGCCCCCTTGTGCCAGAGTTCGTCGCGGCTCCGCGAGTAGTAGTGGGCCTCCCCGGTCTCGCGGGTCCGTTCGAGCGCCTCCTCGGTGACGTAGGCGAGCATGAGCACCTCGCCGGTGTCGGCGTCCTGGGCGATGGCCGGGATGTACTCCTGCTCGTCGAACACGAGGTCCGCGTCGGTCATACTCGGGCGGAGGCGTGTCCGAAAAATAGGTCTTCTGCTCACCCGGACCGCGGCCGGCTATCGCAGCGCGTCGGCGAGGGCACCGGCGAACGCCTCGGCGCTCGCGTGCCGGCGCTGCGGGTCAGTCGACAGCGCGCGCCGGAGAACCGCGTCGACGCTCCTGGTGAGGTCCGTGCCGGCGCTCGGCTGTTTGGGCGTGCCGTTCCGAATCGCGTCCGCCAGGTCGCGCTCCCCGCGGAACGGCTCGTGGCCGCACAGCAGTCGGTACGCGACGGTCCCGAGCTGGTACACCGGCGTCGTCGTCGCGACGGCCCCGTCGAGTTGCTCCGGCGCCGTGTAGGGCGTGACCAACCGGTCGTCGAACGCGGTCCGCACGGCCCGTTCGATGCCCCACCCGGCGAGCGCCGCGCGGACGGGTTCGTCCCGCGAGCGGATTCGTATCGAGCCGGGCGTGATGGCGGTGGCGTACACGTCGCGTCGCGCCGCCGCGGCCACCGCCGCCGCGATGTCCTCGACGAGGCGGAGCCGCGAGTCGAGCGAGAGGCTCTCGGCGAGCCGTTCGGCAGACCCCTCGCCGGCGCGGTACGCCACCCACGGGCTCGGGCTGACGCCGACGTCGTAGACGGTCGCGACGCTCGGCTCGTCGGCGAGCGCGTGCCAGTCCTCGACGGTCGTTACGAACCGCTTGGCCGCGACGCGCTCGCCGCTGCGGTCCGGGTCGAGCAGCGCGATGCGGGCGTCCTCGCCGTCGGTCCACGTCCCGCGGTAGCGGTGGACGTAGCCGGTGGTGTCGAGTTCCTCGAGCCGCGTGAGGTCCGGAATCGCGGCCATCAGCGTGCTCGACGGCGTTGCCGGCCCGATGTCGAGCGGGTCCGTCTCCGCCTCGCCGGCGTCGGCTGTCGTCTCGTCCGTGGGTTTCGCCGGAAGTCGCTCCCGGTCGAACCGGACGCCCGACTCCGCGATGCCGTGGCGGAGGAAGCGGTGTTCGACCGCCTTCTCGGTCGACCCGTCTTCGGCCCGGACTTCGAGGCGCTTGAAGTCGTACTCGCGCAGGACCCGCTTGCCCGCTTCGTAGGCCCGTTCGAGGTCGGCCGCGGCGTGGAAGACGACTGGCTCGTCGTCGGGGACGACCACCCACGCGTCGAGCATCGGGCTCCGCTCGACCACGAGGCGCTCGAACAGTTCGTTCCAGTAGATGTCGCCGACGATGTCGGGCGCGTCCCACCGCAAGAGACAGGGGTGTCTGTCGGCCTCCATCTGCTCCTGTCCCGCCCGCATCGCGTCGATGCGGCGGTTCCGCGCGGAGAAGACCGTTGCGTCGGTCTGCTCGCGGTGATACTCCCGGACCAACCACTCGCCGTCGGCCTCGACGAGTTCGAGCGGCGGCCGACAGGGCGGACGCGGAACGGCCGCCGAACCGACGCCACCGGACGCCCGCCGCGTCTCGTTGCCGCTCATCTGGTAGCGCCACCCCGCCCGCGGCGCTGCGGTTCTCGCCCAACTCGAGTGCGTTCCCCCGGAGTCCCAACCATGATTGATACGGGGATATATAGGTCTATTTTCATATAAAAAGTCTCGGTTGAGAGAAATGTTCGCCCTGCCCGACCGCGTCAGGCCAGCCCGACCGCCTGCAGCAGCGAGAACAGCACGTCGCCGTAGGTGAGCGAGACGACGAGGCCGACGAACATCGGAACGAGGAACGGGATGCCTGGCGACACCCACACTTCCTCTTGCTCGGTCAGGACCTCCAGCCCGTCGCGGAGCTGGTCGGGCGAGGTGCCGTAGGCCGAGTGGTCGATGTCCGAGAGGAACCGCTCTGCACCCCAGGGGTCGTCGAACGCCTCGTCGTCGCCCGCCCGCCGGGTCTCGCTCGCATCTTCGTCGGTTGCCGGCTCGCCGCCGTCGGTCGCAAGCGACCCGTCGCCGGGGTCGTTCGGGGCCCGCGGCAGCGAGGTCGGCAGCCGGTGTCGCGTCGGGTCCGACCGGATGTCGTCGAGCGTACAGCCGCGCCAGCGCAGGTACATCCGCAGTGCGTCGAGGTCGAGGCCTCGGCGGTCGAACCCGTCGGGCGATTCGAGCAGGCGACCGTACTCCTCGGTGACAGCCTCGACGGAGACGGGCCGCCCGATGACCATCGCCGGCGAGAGGCGTCCGCGTGCGAGGTTGCCGAGGGCGACGGCCATCGGGTAGGCGACGCCGGCGAGGACGGTGTTCGAGAGGATCGTCAGCGAGAAGACGCCGATGGCGGTCTGTTGCAGCGGGAGCGCGACGGTCGGCAGGTAGTACACCGGATAGACGGGAAAGAGGACCGCGACGAGCATGAACGCCTTCGCGTCGGCCCCGCCGAACCCGCCGATGTACCAGAAGGCATAGGACAGCGGAACGACGAAGCCGAGGCTGATCGCGACGCGGACGAAGAACAGCCGCTGGCCGACGGCGAGCGGGCCGGTCCAGACCGCGTAGGCGTCCCACAGCAGCAGGAGGACCGCCAGCGCGGCCAGCGGAGTCCAGGTCCGATTGGGAACCCGGCGCGTCTTCACGTCGCGGTAGGCCGCCCACCCGAACACCGGGACGGCGACCAGGCGGAGCAGGTCCGGTATCGACCCGAGCACGGCTGTATTCAACACAGCGGTGCCCCTAACGCTTCCGGTGGCTCGGGCGCGACGGCGCTCGCGCTATCGCGAAATAGAAACGGTGCAGAAACCGCAGAGCCGCGTTATATGACGCGGTTCTAATTTGCTCGTGTACCCACTATTTTGAAACCAGTACCACTATACAAGCGTGTTTCGTCAGGGCTGTATGGGCGACAGAACGGAATTAATCAAAGTCCGGGTAACTCCAGACCAGCACGAGGAAATCAAAGATTATCTTGACGAGACGGAAGAGTGGGGGTCACTGTCTACGTTTGGCCAGCACGTGCTGGTTGATTACGTCCGAAACGGTGGTGACGATGGTGACGAGTCCCGGGACGAACCAGTCTCCATCGATACGTCCGACATCATGGACGCTGTGGAGATGGGAATGTCGCCCATCAACGAACGGTTAGAGCAAATTGAACGCAATATGCGGGAAATGCACGAAATATTGCATAATGACCCTGAAGTTCGCGAACTCGCAGACCAGTTGTATGAGAACCTGATAGAGGTGCCAGATGGCCAGACGATTGAGGATTTGTCTCCGATACACCCAGATGACGCGTTCTTGATTGGCACCCCAGAAGCTCTTGGAAATGAGTTTGGTGAGGACGCAGGGACGATTCGCCGTGGTTTAGATTTGGCTGAGAAGTTGTATCCTGATATTGAGTACATCGTGGATGACCACGGTGAACGTCGGTACTATAGGTCTGAGTAATGAGTGAAAAGAAGACCCTACGCGACATCGAAGACTGTCGGGAGACGATTCAAGACCGCGCGGAAAAGGTAGAGCTAATCAAAGAAGGCAAAGACCCAGATAAGTGGATTAGACCGCTCCGATGGTTCGACGCATATCTTGACACGCTTGATGATGCCCCGGAGAAAGTTGAAGACCTGACCTCATCCCAAGCTGAAGATACGGGTTTTGCCATATCAGCGGCATATAATGGAACTACGACAGGATTCTACTGGAGGAGGGTCAACGACCTCTACGAGTGGTTATGGAAGCGTAATGACATCGACGAGAATCCGTTTGAGGATTGGGAGATGAAGCACGTATCCATCGATAATGATACTGCTCAATCAGAATATGACCCGATAACACTCTCGCAAGACCAAGTACGAACCTTAGAACAGCACGTAGGTGCGCCTAAGCACAGAAACCAGTGTATCGTGAGGATGATGTTTCAAAGCGGAATTAGGCGCGGGGAAGTTGCATCACTTACCTACGACCTTGAGGAATATGATACGGAAGAATACGAGGAAGGGTGGAGAGGTGACATAAACTTCCAGAAGCGAGAACTCAAAGTCCGGGAAGAAAACGCGAAGAATAGTCTACCGAGAACAACGATTTACCAGATGTCTCTGGACGGACTCCTTGATAAATGGTTACAAGAGCGAGAGACAATTGACCCTGACCACGATTCGCTATTCTGTGGCGTTCGGGGCGGTAATATGACTGGTGAAGCTGTAAACGATATGATTGTCAAAGCCGCGAAGTCTGCAGGAATGGGCGAGGTGATGTATATCGATAGTAATGGCGGAGAGAGGTGGAGTGTGCGGTCACACTCACTCCGCAAGGGGTTCGGGACGCACATGGCTAATGAGACGGGTTGTGACATCTTCGCGTTGAGCAAGCTGATGGGCCACAAGTCCGTGGACATCACCGTTGAAAAGTACGTCGAACACGATGATGAGGCAGGCATCGAAGATGGACATACATACGGTCCAGAATAGCCTGTAGACGAACGACCTACATCGACCGTAGGTAATCAGGCGTGCAATCGGACTTTGCTCTCAATCGACTTCCTGTGGCGTTTGTAGTAGTGCGGTACTGACTCGAAGAAGTATCAACTGGTCGAAGCATATTAAGGGTATTCTGATTGACATATATGTATGGCAAGCAAGAGTATTACGACGAAGGCGAGCAAGCAACCAGATAAATTTGCGCAACTCCCAGTAGAGGGAGAATTCAGGAAGCGAGATGTGGACGTACTGGACGAAGACCCTTCGCTATGGGGGTATCTGGTATCTGTCCCGGCCATCAAGCAAACCGGATTCGACGCCGACGCGAATGTAGCAATTTGGACTTTCAAGCAGGACGTGCAGGATTTTCTGAGGGACGAATTTAAAGAAGACTGACACGATAGACGCATTTAAGTAAATACCAAATAGTTGTCATAACGTAATATGCCAGATGTAGATAGAGAAGGTATTGTATCGGCTACAACGCCCTACGTAGTAGCGTTGTACACAGTTGCATCGTTAGTTTTCCATCAGATTGCCGTGTTGAACTTCCAACAGTTCGAATTTGCACTCGGACAGAATTTGTTCAGCCTCGGTACGCTTGGAATCACGCTTGCAGGACTGCTCACCGTGATTATTCCCGGTGTCCTGTATGCGATGAATGACAACCACTGGATGGAGGCGACCAAGCAGACTTGGCTGATGGTCATCCCGGTCAGTACGGGATTCCTGATGCTTATCTCACCGCCACTTGCCTCTGCGATTACGGGCTCCGTCCTTGTTTCGTGGGGACTCTTCGCAATCAATCTCTCCTCGGTCGGCATCATGGTCGGCCCCAACGAACTATGACAGGAACATCCAACATCAAGAGCCTCCTCGCAATCGTGGTGATTCGATAATGATGGAAAATATCACACAAAGGTTGGGCATTCTGGCTCTCGCACTGATGCTAGTCACAGGCGTTGCGATGGCTGGAGTATCAAGTACACACATCGACCTCGGAGACCGCTATGTGACTGACGGTGATGGTGGTAATTGGTCGGGGACTGTGACAGGTAATGCGACCGCATCAGATGGGGGCATACTGACCCTCACAGATGCTGGGGACGAGTACCAGACACAGACTTTCGACATCGCTGACGGCGAATCAATCGATGCAATCCACCTATCCGAAACCCAGTTTAGCAACGGTAACAGCATCGATGTGTATATACTAAAGGTCAACACAACAGATGGGACCAAATCGCTAGCAGGCAACGTCGTAGAAGTCAACTCGACACATGTTGACTCTAATGGGTCTGTCCACCTTGACATGACCCAAAATCTGGATAACGGAGGTCCAGTGGACGACATCGATACCGGGACTTATCAGGTCAAGCTCGTTTCCCGGAGTACTGGAGATGTATATGTGGGTGGCATGGGTGTCGCGGAGACCAATACTGGTCCGGTGGCCGATGCTGGGTCAGACCAGATAGTGGAGACGGGCACCAACGTAACACTTGATGCATCGGGAACGTCCGATGCAGACAACGATACGCTCACATATGAGTGGGATACCGATGGCGATGGAACAACTGATGTTACGGGTACGACACCCACCATCTCCTACGACACAGAGGGCACACACAACGCTACGCTGACTGTAACCGACGAACACGGTCTTACATCGACGGATACGGTGACTGTGACGACAGAGAATCGGTATGGTGTGACCTTCTCGGTTGTAGATAATGATACAGCGGTTCAGAATGCGTCAATCGTTGTGAAGGATGCTAACGGCAACGAGATTGCTAACTTAACGTCTGACAGTAACGGTAGCGCGGTCGCCAACCTCGCGGACGGCAACTACACGTACGCTGTCTCTGCGGCGGACTATGCAGACTCCACGGGCGACATCTCGGTATCTGGAGCAAGCCAGACCATCGACGTGACTCTCTCGTCGTCCACGGGCGGTACCGGGACGACTAGCTCTGGAGACCCGCTCGGGCTGGGTATACTCGGTGGCATCCCGGTTACGTACCTCCTCATCGGGCTGGTTCTCAGCATCGTTGCGATGGTCGCCATCGAAGAATAGATAGCTAACTAACTTCCCGTACTGGCACTTCTGCGGTTCGATTCCGCAGGCGGGACTCATGTCCGAAACAGGCCGAACGATGGCAGTAATGGGGGTGATAGCCCTCCTGTTAGTATCTGGTATTGCCTCGCCACTTGTAACACAAACCGCGTTAGGCGCAGAAGACGATGGACTAGGCGAACAAGTTGGAGAAGCCGCGTGTTCTACCTCCGCTCCACTGCAGTTGTTGTTGAGTGAGTGTAACGTGGAATATGGGGATGTTGATGGTTCAACTCCAGACCAAGTTCACTACGATATTTATTCAGATTCTGTATTCCTACAGGATACACGCAGGCAGACTATCACAGAGAAGGAGTCCTATCTGAATCAGACGCACGGGATTGCGATGGCACGGGCCAAGCAGACGTTGGTCAAATGTATGAATAACGGGACGCCGCAGTCCGAATGCCAAGATAAGGCTCGTCAGGACGTGGACGAGTTTTACGCAGAAGTGCAGAAGAGCCTCTATATCTCTCAGAATCGCCAAATACAGCACTGGAAGCTGATGGAGCAACAGAGGAACCAGACTGACAATCTTGGTATGTCTGTTTACCCCTATGAGACTAACGAGAACGACTGGGAAACTGGATTTCGTGAGGTTAATCTGACTCTCTACAACGGTGAGAACGTCACGGTCACCAAGGGGTATTACCAATATGTGTCAGGCGATGGCGGTGATACGTACTATAATTATCCGTACTACTACAACGGCGGGAACCTCGGGAACCAAGGCGATTCGTTCGGTTCGGAGGTGAACTCGAATGCATCGTTAAACGTCATCTCCCCGGATGGTGACACCTCAATCGCGCTTGAGGGTCAAGATTACGCTGATGCGTTGACGACAGTAGACCGACAGCGGTCTCGGTCGATGGATAACATCAACTCACTCGCGGACAGCATTTACAACCAGTACGACCCCGGTGACATATCGTACACGGACACGGCTGGGCCGTTGGAGATGATGATTACGTCCAGCAGTGACTATGGTAGTACGGGATACTACTCATACCTATTAGAGACTGCCGCTACAGCAGGACTCGCGGTGCCTGATGCGGCATCGATGACCGTTGAACACGACTTCGACGACGATGGCACTCTGGAGACGAAGAAAGGTGCTATCTTCGCTCAGGGTGGGACATTCAGCAACAACAACACCATCCAGACTGGAGTAACCTACAACCCTGCTAACCTCCCCAACGCGGTCAACTTCGTCATCGCTAACGAGGACAGTAAGGCAGAGCAAGTTCGTCTGGACAAGAATTTCACCGTGGTCAGTATGGAAAACCCGAAGACTGGCGAATCTATCAACAACACGACGCTCCAATCCACGGATTTCCAGACGACAAATACGGATAATCTCAACCAGCAGTTGAGCGAACTGGAGCAGAAGCTGGAAGAGCTTGAGGGAAGCTATGACGCTCCGAGTACTGGCTTCTCGCTTGGCGGGTCTGGCATCACGGACGGTCTCCAGAGCTTCCTGCAAGAGTTCGGGATTCTGGCCGTGGTATTCGGTGCAATAGCTGTCCTAATCATCATCAAACTGTGATTCGATATGAAGGGAAAACTAACTCTGCTACTGGTTTTCGCTCTCTTGCTGTCAGTAGTGCCTTCAGCGGTGGCTCAGCCAACAGAGACGGCGACTGAGGCGACGTGCGACCAAAATAAGACTCCCAACGAAGAGTGTTCAGATAGTCGGGAACCTGAATCGACAGAGACGCCGACCACCACCGAGACCCCCACTCCAGCGGAAGTGGATGTAGACAAAGACCGGATTATTGAGTGGGCCGAGTCGGGTAAAGACCTGACCGAAGATGAGGCACGTGCGGTCTACCGCTGGTACACGGACAACATCGGGAGATTTGACGCAGACCAGCGTGAACTCGTAGAGGGCTGGGTTACAGCGGAGATTGCTGGTAAGGAGACTGACCCTGTTGATAGGCTTGACAACCGCGTGTATGACTTCGGGCCTGAGATGGAAGACGGGGACGAAGACAAAGAGACCCGAACCTATCAGCCTGCAGTTGATGCAATCAACGACTCGGACGTGCGTGAGGGCGAACTTCCAGATGTCTATGAATACCGGGGAGAGCAGATTTTCCCGGACCTGAGGCTGGAGTATGAAGAGTGGGATGGGAACCAGACGACGCTGATACTGCGTGCGGACAAGGATATGACCATCAGTCTGAACGACGCGTGGTTGGCATCGGCGGAGACTGACCGACCTGCTCCCCGGTATCACGTGGAACTCCAAGAAGGACTGAACGTCGTCCAGTTACCAACGGTTCCAGACAACGCGAACGAAGAGTACATCGCCGTCTCATCAACCGACTACGTGGAAACAATCAGCGACCCGTATAAGCCGTTCATCCGACGGATTGGAAAGAAGCATATCCCTGCCGTTGCAGGTGGTTCAATCCTCGGATTTGCCACTCTGTTCGTGCTATTCGCATCGTTCAGGAAGAACCGATACAAGGGCCGACTGGTCCACATCGCGGAGGTGCTCAAGATGCGGTGATACACTATGTTAGGAATCAAATCCAAAGTGCGCGGTCTGAAGGTATCGATGCAGTCAAACGGCGTCTCTACGTCCAAGCGCGATAAGGCGATAGACGTAGTGGTGAGTAAGGAGTTTTGGCTGTTCTTGGCTCTCTACGGTGTGTCATCGTACGTCTTTGTCAAGCGGACTGGTGGCGATTCGATTATGCTCAAGGCGGCGATTGCCGGGCTCCTCATCAGCCTCATCTCTGCCCCTGTCGCGTACCTGCTCGTGACCAAGTACGTACACGTGAAGAAACGCTTAGTCGCCGCCTATGACGCTGAACAGCAAAATCACGATGCGTACGTAACTGGTCCTGAGACAGCCAGAAGGCTAGAAGAAGAGTCCGATGAGCGTGTCGGTCGTCGATACGATACATTTGGCAACAAGGTATCTGCTATCCAAGACGTACTGGAAGCCAAATCGCTGGAAATCAAAGGTCTTGGTCCACGAGAAACGCCAGACGATGATGCACTGATTGCCGACCCTAAACGGCAGTTGCAGGCGTGGCGGGACACGATTATGGATACGTTCCGCCAAGTTCGCGACGAGCTTGCTGGCCGTCCTGCACAGCAGGCTAAGTCGGAGTACGAGACCGCAAACCAGCTAATCGTGGACTTTGAGCAGTCCGTGAGTCGGTACGGCGAAAAGCAGGAAGAAGCGAAGCGTGAAATGTCGAACTACGAGGGTACGGAGTCTGATAAAGACAAACCCGAGCAAGAGGATGACGAGTCACTGGGCGAGCTTGCGAGACAGATTGTAGACGACGGGATGGATGAACCCGAAGGTGGTGACTATGAGTGAAGCTGGACACAACGACGGTTATTACGGTGCCGCAGAGCTATCTGAGAGATTCGACCAGCTTCTGGACATCGATGTTCCCCGGGACGTTCTTCAGGTCGAAGACAAGCGTGCGCTTGACGTATTGCTCACGCTGTTGCAGAACTATGACCCTGAGTACGACGACCGCCTCCCGAACGACCCCATGCAGGCGTCCGCAGTACAGCGCCTGCTCCAGCGAGCGTTGTCGCGTGGGGCGTGGGACGCCATCTATCAGGCACACGGGGCACGCTTGGATGCGTACACGGGACTGACGAGCAACTACGCCGATATGTCTACTGACGACGTTCTCGGTGAACTAGAATCCCTTTGGGAAGATTACCCCACCTTTGCGACGTACGTGTTCGCCAAAGGGCCGCCAGCCGGACCGACAGGGATGGGTAAGACCAACTTCTCGTACAAGCTTCTCAATCTCGGTCGGCGGGTCTACCCCCAGATGGAAGTGGCATCGAACAACTCCAGTGACCCGTACAAGACTATCCAGTCGTGGACCGACCTTGTAGAGTGGCTCAAGACCACTGATGGACGAAAATCGTTTCTTTTCGACGAAGCCGCACAGGAGTTGATGTACGCCGATATGACGGCTGGGAAAGTCGTCTCTAAGCTTCTCAAACTGCTTCGCCACCACCGAGGGAATATCATCTTTGTCGGCCACACGGGACGCGACATTCCCAAGGACGTACGCCGACAGCTACTCATCGTCAAGAAGCTGAGTCAAGATACCGCAGAATTCGGTGTTGGACTGGAAGAGACCGGCGAAGGAATCGGAATATCAAGTAATATTCTGAAGGTCAAGGGCATCCCTGAGACACGCACTGATTACGACGATATTGACGACGAGGGTCACTTCGAGTTTGACGGTCTGGACGATGAGGAAGGGGAATCTGAGGAAGAGGAATTAGAATTCGTCCGATGCAGTTCGAAGGGATGTGGCAAGCACACGCAGAACTGCTCTGACATCGAAGCTGACCATCTCCGGGAGACTGACTACTGCATCGACCACGTGCCGGACGAGTCTGAGTGAGGGGTCGCACGCGGGCGGGCACGCCTTGGGACAGGGTAAGCCCCCCTCCCCCTCTAGCCATCCTTTCGGAGGAATACCTTTGTACTTATCAAATATATTATATTATATGGCACAAGCAAGCCAAACGACGTACTGCCCAGATTGCGACGAACACGTAACGTACTACCAAGGAGAAACCTCCTGTGGACATTAGGATATGGACGAGTAGGGCCTGAACTGGCTTGAACCACCGAATTCTGATTCATAGCAAACATCGAAGCCTCGTACGGTATCCAACCCGTGCGAGGCTTCTTTTATTTAGGACAAAACCTTTGCAACCGCCCAAAGTATCATACATATGGTAAGTATTCAAACCACGAGTCTGCTCGTCTCTTACGATGAGTGGATGTTCTACGCTGACGATGTACAGCAAGCTGTCCGCGCGGTAGGCGGGACAGACGACGATGTGTACGGGGCGCTCGTCGGAATCGGACTGCACCCGGACGAAGCAATCGAAACTATCGATAGAGCAAGGGTCGATGAGTGACCGGTTGCTCACGGTCGTGGCCGTTCTCTTCCTCCTGTTCGGTTCGCCGTTCCTCTTCGCGTGGGATGTGTGGACGACCTTGCGATGTCGTTGAAGCGTTCTGAATGAGGTGTGTCTACAGTTCGTCCATCATTTCGGCTGGCGTGCAGAATACGCGCCACGAGTGGCCGCAGTCACACTGTCGCCACGATTCTCCTGATTCTATGGGCATCTTCGTCTCACACTCGGCGCAAATCAACGTGCCGGGGCGTTCTCCGAGCAAGTCGTCTGCTGATACTGTTGTGTTCCTGTCGGGCACATCGTAGTCGTCATCTGATGTCTTATCTTCGTCAGTCATCCAACTATCCTCAGTCGGTGTTATAAGATAATTCTTATCATTTATCTATCATGTACGTACTGGGCTATGTACGCGACTACGTACGTGCGTACGTACACGCCCTAAGCGGTCTGAATGAGGGGTGTCCCTCGGGTACATCGCCACGTACGTAGCTACGTACACAGCCACGTACGTACGTCCGTACCTACGTACTATCAATATAGTTATACTTATTGTCAGGGGTATCTTCTAGAGGATTGCGGGTCATTATGACCCGCGACCGAGTGGGACAACGATTGCACCTCGTGGCACCCGCTCGGTTTTCACGCAGGGCGGAGGTCTCGCCAGCGGAAATCCATTTCCTCGCCGTCAGAGAATCGTACCCGATAGAGAACGTCATCACGCTCGTCCCCCGTCATCGCACTTGCATCATCCTCCAGTACGGCTACAACCTCGCCGCGTCGGTCGTGGTATTCGTCGAAGTCGGGGTCGGTTTGGTCGGGAATGTCCACTCGCACTTCGTCCCCGGGAGCGAATCTTTTCATACATCAAGGATATGCTAAGGAATCCAAACCGCTTGCGATGAGAACCAGCCCGACTACCCATAGAAACGCTCACAATTAAGAGAGTACACAAAGAGAATCAGCTGTGACACGGACAGTCAATATCGAAGTCTACTGCGACAACTCTCCCGACGGTGGAAAAGATGTGTTTGGCGTCGCCTCAGAACATAGGCCAGACTTGCCGGAGCCCTTCGATGCGCCTATGCAAAAATGGGTAGAGGAGAACTTCAGCCATCTGGATGTCGGGGATTCGGTTGAGTCTGCTGGAGAGATGGTCTACGAGCCGAACGGCGTGATTGTTGAGTTTCGCAAAACAGATTGATACCGATGTTGCTTCACGTTTGGGCGGGTTGATGGTCAAAGGATTTATTCGACTGCTATCAGACCACTGAGTAATGGACGAAGACGACGCTCGTGACGAACTACTTGAGCGTGTATTCGATTTGGACCCTGAGGAGTTTGAGAATTTCTGCAAGATACTCGTCGAACAAACGGAGAGTCCCACGAACATCGAACTGACGCCATTTCACGCGGACGGCGGCATCGACGTTCGCGGCGCAATCGGAAAGGAGTTCTACGACGCTAAATTCGGTGTTCAGGTGAAGCGGTTCGAAGGGCGTGTCGGTACGCCAGCGATGCGGAATTTCATCGGAGCGTTGTCTCAACACGACTACCAGTTCGGGGCGTTCATCACCTCCTCAGAGTTCAACAGCGGAGCTATCGAAATCGCGGAGGAGCAACACTCACACCCAATCAAGCTCATCAACGGAGATGAGTTAACGGAAATAATGCTTACCAACGAATTGGGTGTCGTCGAAGTCGGTGACCAAATCGAAATCGACGACGAGTTCTGGTCGATATTCGGTACGACCGCTGAGGAAGCAGGATTGGTCAAATCCGATGCAGTCCCGCAGGCAGATTCCATCGACGTGCTGAACATCGTCCTCCAAGGGATGGACGACGGGTATCGCGTCAAACACGAAATTCTGGAGAATATGATTGCGGAAACCGGGGAAGACTGGACTCCCCGGCAAGCCGATTATTACGCCCAAGCTCTGTGGGCACTCGGATATGTCCACAAGGACGCCGAGACAGAGTACGATGGCCGTCGGATTCGGCAGTGGGGTCTCACACGAGACGGTGAGGAGTATCTAACCTATCTTCGTAGTGACGACGAAGAATCCGCCCGGGAAGACCTAATCGAACACATACGAAACGCAGACATCATCGACCAAGTGCTGGACCGACTGAAGGAAGAGGAGCAGATTAGCCACGACGAGCTTGCGGACATCATCGAAGAAGAGTCCGAGCTAAACGATACGACAGCGGGTCGGCGTCGTGGGACTGTCGGGACGTGGTTGGATATGCTCCCCGAGGTACGGCAGTCTCGTGAGGCACACAGCTACAAGTACGAGTATCTTGAGAAAAACTTGAACGACTACTGACCGCCGTCGGTCTTTGCCGGAGTAAACTGGTCAAGATACGCGGTCTTCTCGCGACGGTTGGTATCGGGCACAGTAGTAACGATGATTTCTCCAACCTCGCCACGACTGTCTCCGTCGCTGTTGATGTGTCGCTTCGCACCGACCTCGTGGACTTCGAATTCGTCCAGTCCCACGTAGAGGTCCTTCATCGGCGGCGAGTTAGAAATGACAACATGTGCCCCCATCTCTCGGAGTTCAACGGCCACGTCACAGAGTCGCTGTTGCTGTTCAGTCCCAAACTCTTCCGAGGAGTATTCGACAAAGCTAGACGTGTGACTCACAGGCTCGTACGGCGGGTCGAAGTACACGAGGTCTCCCTCGGAGGCATAATCAAGGACGTATTCGAAGTCTCCGTCCAGAATCTCCACGTCTTGGAGTGCGTGACTCGCCTGCTGAATCCGTGATGACTGAACCCAGTCCGCGCTACTGTGGCGTCCAATCGGGACGTTGAATTCCCCGGAGAGATTCTCCCGGTAAAGTCCGTTGTAGCACGTCCGATTGAGGTACATCAGCAGAGCGGCTTCTTCAACCGGGTCGAACTCTTCGTCGTTGGGCCGACGATTATACAGTTCGCGTTGCTGGTAGTAGTACTGCTCAATCTCCTTCCCCTTACGGTTCACATCCGAGTACTCGCGGTCAGGGTCAGGGTCGGCATCAGGCGCATCAAAAGACTCCAAATGCTCAATAACCTCGTCAGGGTTGTCCCGGACCTGCCTATAGAAATTCATCAACCGAGTGTTGATGTCGTTGATGGACCCCGGAGTGTCCTCTGAAACCTCCTTGAAGAACAGCGCACCACCGCCGAAAAACGGCTCATGGTACGCATTAACGTCAGACTCCGGCGGGAAGCAGGCCCGAATCTCAGAGAGGATTTGCCGTTTGCCTCCTGCCCACTTCAGGGGCGGCTCTACCATTACTAAGTCAAAGTGCTGTCCCTAGTCTTATAAAGGTCACTCAAGCAGGCTGAAAGTGGTATATGATATGACGCGAAAACCGCATGGCGTGAACCGCATCAATCCGAATTCTACATCCACCGATTTCACTCCAAGTGGTTGATGGAGCGGTCTGAATGAGGTGTGTCCCTCCAGAAGCTCACGAAATGTACTCCCCGGGCGGTCTAAACGAGGTGTGTTCAAAATTCATGTGAAGCAACATGAGTGCTCTATTATAGGTCTGCATCGTACCCAAATATGGAGACAAAAAATGACCCTCAGAGACCACGTGTGGGACGCCGTGATGAAGCAGTTAGTCAAGACCGGGCAGTTTCGCATTAGCGACCTGCCGTTCGACGAAGGACAGCGCCATACCGTCAGGAGAGTGCTTCGCACGATGGAGGAGCTTGATTGGCTCTCCCGGGAGAACGAACGCGCGGCCACGTGGCGGATGGGCGAGCGAGCCGAACTGCACCTGAACGTCTCCGCCGACAAAATCAAAGCCGCACAAGCATAGAATCGGACGATATGACGCGGACGGACGCTCTTACCAACGCTTACCTACCCTCACGCGATTAGCAGACGCTCTATTTCTCCATATTCGCCAGACTGAACGGCGGTTTTAAGTACTTATCAATATATTGATATGATATGGATGAAGACTACGAAGACATCCGTGACGCACTCGCAGACCGAGGTATCACAGGTGATGGCGCAGGCGTCATCATCACGACCGCACAGGAGAACGAGAACATCGACCGACTCCGAGACGAATTAGACCTTGGTGACCCCGATGTCTGAAGCACTCACCCCGGAGGGCATCAGTCTCATCGCTCGTAATGTAGGCATTAGTCCCGAGCTAGCCGAAGACCTCGCAGAACGACTCCGAGAACATGACCAGAACGAACGCGCAGGTGGTTCCGTGTGACTGACAAACTACGAGACGGGTGGCCGACGGAAGACTTCTGCCCTGAATGCGATGTTGTCCGTAACGGTTCTAACTACTGCTCAGATTGTGGCACTGAAATTGAAGAACGGGAGACTGTGCCCCGAAACCTCCCGTATAGTGGGAGTACAGGAACTACAGAAAACGATGTGGATATGAAATACCACGTCCACGAATTAGGGTTCTGCCCACACGACGAATACCGCGATGTAATCCCGGAGAACCTCTGGGGATGGTTAGATGTGGAATTCAACTGGACCATCACTGAAGACTTCGACATCGAAATCAAGGACGTGACCGTCAACACTCCGACTGAAAGATTCCGCTGGTCTTCGTGGAAAGGTGTTGAGGAACTTCCTGAGCGGTTAGAAGGTGATTCGTCGTGATTCGCCGTGCCCGACCCGACTATATCGGTCGAACCATCCAAGTCTGTAAGAGGACGGGGATAGCCGTCGCCATTTCAATCATCTTCCTGCTCCCCGGTTCCGGGGAGAAGCTTTCCGTAGCAATAGAGCAGGACCGACCAGAGCCGAGGTTGAAGTACACTGGTTCGGTGACTGAACCGACTAAAATTGCAAAGTTTGAGCAAGACGAGTACGGCTACCTCATTCCTGTTCAGGTTCAAACACGCCTTGACGACTGGGAGGATTACGATAAGGGCGAGGCCGCCGAGAGAGCAGGTGGTTCCACATGAGCGACGAAGTGCGCGTCATCGACGTTAGCGAAGCCGAGTACGTCCCCGAGGGCGTGTTGGAAGGCATCGAAGAAATACTGAACGGCGAGTCCGCTTCGAAGGAAGAACTCCGGGAAGCATTCCTGAACGACCCTGACGACAACGGTGGTGATTCGTGAGCACCCGGTCTCGTCTTACCAACGCGTGGCTGGCCTTCACTCGTTGGCACTACGAGCCAGTCCCCGGGCGCACGGAAGAACCACTCATCGACCGATTGGATGGCGGAGATTTAGATTTCACCGAGGAGTGACCACGCTCGGCGCTCTTTTGATGCGAGGTCCCGTGGAAACGTGTATGACCATCATCCGGGACGATGAGATGGGTGGCGACGCGCGAATTGAAAGGCATCGAATTGCGGTCTACCATATCGTCCAATACCACGATGCAGGATTCTCCCCGGAAGAGATTGCCGACGAGTTCGACATCGACCGGGCCGAGGTCGAAGAGGCGTTAGAGTGGGCACGGGAGCATCCAGACGATATGGGTGAGCGTCAGAGTTGAGTTAGGTTCTCAGCTTTCCATCTTTCATCATCTTCTGATACTTCTACGCGTACAACTCGTCGTTCCTCAGGCTTGAAGAGAGTCACATGGACGTTGAATTCTGTTTCCACAATTCCGTCTATCATATCCTGAACATCCACGTGTTCGGCTTTATTGACGCTAAAATCTCTTGGTGCTAATTTCTCTACAAGGTTGCCAATCGCTTCTTCGTCATCAGCACCGTAAGCTACTGCCATAGTTACGAGTCAAAATGGTCGTAATAGTCAGTTTGGGTTTCTTCTCGTAGTCCCCATCAAATTAGGTAACAAGTGGACTACCTGAGAGTACCAGATATAATTTTAGAATCAGGCCTAGTGTAAGGGAATATGCAAAAGACACCAGCGTTCCCAGTAGTGCTACAATCTGGTCACGCTCGTTGAATGATTGTCTGTATTGCAGAGCCCCTTTTACGATTAGGACCGCCGCCACAGCGGAATATGCATCAACCAGAATTAATGTTAGCACGAGATAGTTCTCTAATTTACCGATAAAGGCGTGTGGGTCACGGGGTTCAAAGGAACTCGGGATGTTAATTTCATAGTCCACAAATCTGTATACCAATACACGCACAGCACCTGTTGTAGTGAATAAAAGTACGTAAGTAAGGATGATAATAGACAAATCTAACAGTGTTTCTTCAGTGAGAATTTGCGTTATCACTATCAGTTAATGACAATCGAAGATAATTAGTTTTTGGTTGACTGTCAGTTTGGGTTTCTTCTCGTAGAGTCAACAATTGAACCATCATTTGGGCCGTATATCGGGGTCAAATCGGTCTGAATCAGGGGTGTTTTGCAGACTCAACAACTGAAGACTTATACTCTTGTAGGATAATTTATATGTATGGCAGAAGATGAACTAACCGAAATCGAACAGGAGGTGATTGAAGACCGACTCCACCTCATCGACAACGAAGAGCGACACATCGACATAGACGAACTGCTCGCACGAATGGCCGAAGAAGGTGTTATCGACGAAGGTGATTCCCGCGACCCGGGTCCGTTCACTATCGATATGGTCGAAGCTGGCTCTCCGAAAGGTGATTCCCGATGAACTACGAGAACGTCCGCTTGGAAGGTATCACTGGAGACCAGATTGTTCGCATAGACACGTGGGAGGTCGAAGACGACGACTGCCACGAAGCAGATGGTGAAGAGAGATGACGTTCGAAATTTGCCCCGAATGCGACGGGACTACCGAGGGGTCACCGTTGGACGGCCAACTCCAGTACTGCACGTACTGCGGGTACGAGTTCGACGCTGACCAGTTCGAACATATGAACGACGAGGGCGACCACGTGAGCGACGACACGCTCGCCGCGTGCTACCCTTCCATCGAAGAGATAGCCGAGTCCTCCGGGCGAGACTCCGGGGATATTGAGCGCATCCTTGACGAGACGATATTTCGCGACGAAGGTGACTCCAAATGAGTAACACAGAATCTATCGAAACTTGCCCCGACTGCAAGTTCGAACTGTACAATCCAGATGAACCGCCCGTTAAGTGCCCCGAGTGTGGGACGAAGCTTCGCGATGAAGTCCACCACTACCTCAACATCCGAATGATAGACCCGCTTCGCGACGCGGCTCACGACCGTCCGTTGCGCTACGACTCGTTGGGCCGTCGCCTTCGCGACGAGTCTCTCGTAACCATCTTGATTGACTTCGGATTTCGCGCCGACGAAGCTCGGCAGTTGAAGCGGTCGATGTTCCGATTGGACGATGGAGAACTGGTCATTCCGGGGAGAATCCAGAAGGACTACCCCCGAGAAGACATCTCTCCCGGAAGTGCCACTCTCCGCATCGACCCGTACAATCACTTCGGGACAGTACGTCTCCTGAAGAGCTACTTCCAGAGTGAGTGGTACCAGTCCCAAGACACTGAATACGTCTTCCCATCCCGACAGAGTGACCAGATGAGCTTACAGAGTATCCGCAACATCGTGACAGAACTCGCCGTTCACGCAAGCGAAATGTGCGAAGAGGACAGTTCACGGACACCGTTTACCGTTCTCCGAAGTGATGGGGAGCCCGCCGACCCCGAAGAACTGCATCCCCATGCGTTTCGTCATTCACTAGCGAACTACATGCTGGCCGACCCCGACACAGACCTCTTCGAAGTCAGAAACCGACTCCGACACCGCTCAATCCTGACGACCGAGCGAGTCTACGACCACTTCCAGCGGCGGTGACAACGCTGTTTTTGGACGATAGCTCACGAAACGTACTCTCCCTCGTCCGTCACGAATCAGACGTAGACACACCCCTCATTCAGACCGCTTCGAACACAGTACATTTCGTCTGCTACGCTGACATTTTCAACACACCTCGTTCAGACCGATTCCAACGATAAGTATTCTACCAAGAAGTTTGATAGTCATCGACTGAATTTAACCAATATGTTACCGTCGTTATCTGTGACTCAGTTGCAGGTGATTGCAGGCGTCTTTGGTGGTTTCATATCTGGCTTACTAATGTATTTTATACGGCAGAAACAGAAGAGAGACGGTCTGCGGACTGCTATTGCTACAGAAATTTCGATGTCTCCAGTTGATGCAGTGAGTGTAGCATTCAGAGACTTACATTCTCTTGAGACTCCTGTAATCAACGAGAACCTAGACAAGTTGTATTTGCTGTCAGATGAGGAGATTTCTTCAGTAATAAGCTATCACGAGCAGATGGGGAAAGTACGTAGACACATCGATAGAGAAGCAGACGAAGGTATGGTCAATATCCCGCATCATATGGCTGAGACGACTGCTGAGAAAGGTAATTCTGCATCACGAGACCTCGCCGTCCGTATCGGAGTAAACCCAATCCCACGGATGCGGTTAAAATGGGAGAAGAGACAGGCGAGTAAAGAAGAGAATGACATCGACCTAGATGAACAGTTGGAGAAGTTTCAAAAACAAGCCGAGAGACACCAAAGAGAGCGGGAAAAGTTGGCAGATGATATTAGACAGAATGAATAGAGGCACATAATCGATGCCACGAATAGCAGTTAATTACGGACTCGTGATTGCTGGCATCGTCGCAACATTCTTTTTAGTGCTTGCTGTTGCCCTTATCGATATACAGAGTGCCACCGAGCCAGCACAGAACTGGGTTCGATTTATGCTTGTGTTGGCCATACTGCTGATTACTGTTGTCGGCGGGAGTCTGATTAAGCGAAAGTCTCGTTGAACCACTATCTTACCAACGAGTGAAACACCCACCCGACACAGTACATTTCGTCTGCTATGCTGACATTTTTAGGACCAGACACACCTCATTCAGAGCTAGTCGTTGACATAACCTATCTTACGTACGTGAATACGTATGCAACTATGTACGTATGTACGTACGTAAGCATGAATGGGCGCTCTGAATGAGGTGTGTGTGGAGCAAGTGTCAGAACGAATTAGTTATCCCAATAGACGAAACGAGGGGTGTGCATCGTCTCAGCAATATGCAGATGTATTGAACAGTGAACTCATAACCGGGCACTTCAGTTCAGTTCGAAGGTGATGGTCGATGTCGGGAACGAGTGAGAACCTCTCAGAACGAGCTGTCAGCCGACTCATCAAGGACGAGGCGGTCAGGGATGGGAGGCGGTCTGCCGTATCCCTCTGGCGGGGCTGTTGCTTGGATGGGCGGTTCACAGCTTTACAAGGATAGCCCCGACAGCAGATTATTTTTTCTCAGCGGGCTGAAAGCGTGGGAGTAGGTCAACGACCTCCACCAAAACGCTGAGACCTCCGAAATCGCCGTTTCCTCCCTGTTCTCCTTTCGCTGTTATGCTGTCATTCGCACAAACTGCCACTATACTAATATTCTAAAAAACACTTAGGTTACTTTTTAATGGGGTTTTTTCAACTCAAAGAGGTCATCAACACCTTTTCTTATTTTGGCGGTTGTCGGGCATCGTACTCGTGGTCACAATCCGTGATTTTGAAACTCTTGAATTCTCCCGTATCATCAATTTGACTCGCATCTTTAGGCCATACTCGCTTTCAGCCCGCTGAGAAAAAATATTCTTAATCGGAGTCGGTATGAATCTATTTCAGACTGTGATGTCGTTCTATGGTGTTTGGTGAGATTGATAAAAAGGGTTCAGACCGTGAAAAGATATATGGGCTATCTCTCAAAAAGTACTGATATGGTAGTTGACAACTCAAATTACGTGGATGAAGGGGGTGAACGAACGCAAGTTGAACTTGAGGGATGGGCGGCAGAGGCTCTAACCCGTGGGAAGCGGATGACTAAGGGGGTTGTTGCCCATGAGTGCCTGTTGATGGCATCATCGGAGTATTCGGATGACTTCACGGGCATCGAACAGCGTGTGTTTAATAAAGAAGAGGAGTTGGTTGAGGCACTGAACGACCTTGTACAGCGACGAATGGGGTCTGCCCGGGAAGACCTTCGTGATGCGTGTTCATATGCGGACCCGTCGGAAGGTGTGGATGCTGACATTTATCTGGTTGAGAGTGTGTACGACCAGCTTCCCTACTTCAAAGCGGATACGATTGAAGACGCAATTGCGTATGCGTATGGGAGTCCGTGGTCGTCACGAGTGGACCGTCTAACTGATGTACAAGACCTCATCGAATATCGGGACACGGGGGTCGTATCGGATGATGCATCCGAATTCGTTCAGACTGTGATTGAGGGCGATTTAGATTCCAAGCTGGCCACACTGATTGACCCCAACGTAGACTGGTACGAACTATCTCCGTCACCGATGGATTTGGTAGAACGTGGAGAAGACATCCCAAAGACAGCATCGACCCGCATCCCTGTTGTAGTATCTGTATGGGATGAACACAATATCGATGGTTTGGATTATGTGACGGCAGTTGAAACGCTGGAAAAATACTTCCCAGATTTAGGAAAGGATTCGTACAAGAATTACGCAGATGAATTGGTACAACGAGGTCTGGTGAACGAGCCCACTGAGAAAGATAAGAAAGAGTTGAATCGTAAGGAAAAAAAGGAGCATAGTGTGGGAATATCACTCTAATATTCACTACAATACTTTTGAGCAGTACTGCGTCAGAGCGTCATCGATTCACTGCGTCTCTGAACCGAAAAAAATCTTCGCGAGCTTATTTCTAAACCGCTCTAGCGATTGCAATCGATTGTGGGTTCGGGATGTCTGGTTCTCCAGCAATTCGATTCGTTGTTCCAATCGTTCGACCTTCGCAGTCACTTCCGAATCCAGTATCCATTCACGCGCATCAGCACTAATTCCGTCTTCGACGGCGGCCATCCCATCATCGGTCAGCGTAGCTTCCTTCGGGGACCGACGGCGGGTCCCATCGTTGGCATACCCTGTGGTGATGTACCCCATCTCCGACAGCTTCTCAAATCGGTAGTTCCGTTCCTTCTGGGACAATCCCGTTCGGTCTCGGATTTCTGTTGTCTTTGCTGTTCCACCCGCATCGTACACCGCCCTGAGGAACGCTTCTGACTTAACGTCCAGATTCGTCCCGACTTTAATGTTCATATCTATGATATATGTGGATTAGTGCAAAGGTGTTAGGTCCCATCCCGATAGTTAGCGTCTATTGTCTCGCCCATCATCTGTAACACATCGGGATGTACCCCAGATACGCCCTACGACCCCTCTCTATGAGCCTCCCCCTCATATTGACTCATCTGAGAGGGCTGGTTGTTGAGCGTGGGCCACAAGTGGGCGCACCCGACCTGAGACAGAGTACATTTCGTGAGCTTTCTGGAGAAGGGGAGACACCTCATTCAGAACGCCCGGGAAGAAAATCTGTGCGAGGGTGTTATCAAGTGTGCTATACGAAAGGGGTGACCATATCTGGTGAATCAAAATCCGGGGATTCATGTACTGAATTTCGTTATGTACGTATGGATACGAAATCCAAACCGACAGTACTGGACCTGTTCTGTGGCGCAGGTGGATTCTCGTGTGGATTTGAGCAAGCAGGCTTCGAAATCCTCGCAGGGCTAGACAAGAATGAAGCGGCGCTTGAGACCTATTCTCAGAACCACGATGCTGAGGGGTACAAAATCAACCTGCGAGAGTTGACGCCGGAGGAGGTTTTTGACGAACTGGGTCTCCGTCCCCGGGACGTGGATGTGGTCATAGGTGGCCCGCCGTGTCAGGGCCACAGCCCGCAAGGGAAGCAAAACCCTGATGATGAACGTAACGAGCTGATGGGAGACTATCTGAGTATAATCGACTACGCCAGTCCGCGTGCGTTTGTGATGGAGAACGTCTCCGAGATTCAGGACACGTGGGACGGCGAGTTCATTCAGCAGGTCATCGACCGCGTTGAGGAGATGGGATATAATCTTACCAGCGGCGTCCTGCACGGCGGCGATTACCACGTTCCCCAGACCCGAGATAGGTTCATCCTTGTTGGACTGCGTGATGGAGTCCCGACAATCCCTGAACCTGTTGGGGGTGACCCTATCCCTGTGTGGGCGGCCCTGTCTGGTCTCCCGTTGATGGACCATCTTCCGAACAACGATTGGGAAAAACAGCTTGAGGCACACCGGGATGGGTTCCGCGAGAAGTACGATGCGGCGGACGTTGGCGCTGACCCATATGCCAATTCTGACCAGCAGGTGCGCTTAGCTCCGATGCGCCCGGCACGGACTGTTGTTGCAGATAACTCTCACTGTCATCCGACTCAGCCCCGTTACTTGACGGTGAGAGAGGCGGCGTGTCTTCAGACGTTCCCGCTGGAGTATCGATTCTATGGCGGGGTAGTCAAGCAACGAGAACAAGTTGGGAATGCTGTTCCTCCTAAAATGGCGAAGTACATCGCTGAAGAAGTCCGCGAGTCCCTTACCAACGTGACTGGTCAGACGACGTTGACTGACCACGGCTTCGCTCTGTCTGATTAAGCGTGCAAACCACATCCCCGGTGAAGGAGGAGTGGCACAAGACAATTAGTTGGAGTCACGGAGGATTAGTAGTTTGATTTACCGTAGCTCCAGTTAGAGTATTGTCGGGTGAGTGCATAAATTCTTTGTCTGTTTGATACTTTCCCATTTGTCCTTGCACCCTGTCACTAATAAGGTATGTAATATTCTTGTCAAATATGGCACAAGACAAGCAAGCCATGACGGACGCATCGACCTTCAGCGACTGGGACGTAGCAGAGTTCCATACTGCGAAGGAATTTGATGACTACTACCGACACGTTGAGGGATACAACGTTCCCTTGACCCGATGGTACGAGGGCGAGAAGACTACGTTCACCGACGAAAACGACGGGGAATCGAACGACATCACGACGCACCCAGTGGTACTTGGTCGATTTATGGGTGATTTCTGATGACGGCAGACTTGAAGCAAGCGGGTCAGACCATCTCTGACCTGCTGGCTGACGAACTCGGTTTGACCAACGGCGCGGGGACGGACAATCCGTCTGTCACCATCCCGAGTAACACGGATGACAAAGTGCGAGTGTACGCTGGACGCATCACGAATGACAAGGAGTCTGCACGAGAGCTTCGTGATGAGGTAGCAGAAGCGGTCTCTGAATACGGACTCACTCCGACACTCCGAACGTCCGCACCGAATGACGATGCTGTAACGCACTACCAAATCAGAGTCAGCATCTCACGACAGGAGGTGTCCTCGGGTGACATCTAATGTCTGTGTTCAAGCATCTGCCTGAACACAAGCAGGCGGCAGTCCTTGAGTACTTCAAGAACAAGGAGCAGGCGGACATCTCTGAGACGCAGACTGATGCACGGGCGTACTCACGGGAGGATGGCATCATAACTGTAGCAGAGACGGGCTACGGTTGGATTAACTCGGACACGACGTGTGCGGACTTGTTTGGGGGTGATTCCCGTGATGGGCGATGAGTGGAGAATACCTCACCATCACGTCTGATGACCTTGATGAGTACAGTGATTACGTCTTCGACGGGTACACAATATATCCAGAGCGAGCGATTGCAGAGACGGCTCGTGATGGCGGTCTTCTTGGCGACGATGAGATGTACGAGGTGATGGTTTTAGCCGCAGAACTTCTCGGGAGTCTTAATTACCGTGCATCAGGGGATACGTCGCCACAAGACTGGGCCGAAGACGTAGACTGGTTCATATCGGAGGTGGAGAAGCTCAACGCTGGTGATGGTCGATGAGGTGCCGCGAGTGCGACGCCGACCCGCAGTTGGACGAGCCGAGCTTTTGCCCGACCTGCGGTGAGCAGTTTGAACGGAAGACGACGGCGGACGTGGACTGGCCACTCCGCATCAACGTTGCCCCGCGCATCAACGTTCACGAATACGTGTCGTGGGAGACGGGCATCGACCAAGGAGACTCGCTCTGGGAGTTCTCTGACGACGTTGAACTTCTCTTTGACATCATCGTCCACGAGGACGGCTCTGTAGATATTGACGGTGATAGCGTATGAGTGTGCGCCCAAGTGCGGGTGCGGATTTCGATTCCAAACTGGAGGACTCGCGACGGTTCTCCCCAGTGATGTGCAAGCTGGTTGCTGACCGTTTTGGACTGTCCCCAGATGAAGTTTCGAATTTGGAGATGGCCGACGAGGGTGAGGCAGTAGACCGTGACCTCTCTGGCATCGACGCCCTTCTTCACTTTCCGTCTTCAGGCGAATCTACGGTGGCGTTCCGTCATCGTCCTGATGATGACTTCTTCGACGTGGACTTCTCGCTTCGAACGGTCTCCCGGGACAACGAAACTCGGAGTGAGTGGGACAAGCTGAAGAAGGAGTATCGTGGCGACGATTACGACGGCGAGATTGCGGACTACTACGTGTTCGCCCGCACATCCGACTCATACATCACGGATTGCTACCTCATCCGTACAGAGTGGCTCATGGATGTTATCTGGGGTGGCGACATCGACCCGGAGGAAAAGTACGAAGAGCGGGCGAGTACGAAGGGAGGGTCGGCCCGATACATTCCTGTCGGGGACATCTCCCGGGCGATTGTGGCGGAGTTGCAATAATCAGTAGACTCGGTGAGAACCATATTCTCTACGGGGTACTGTTTTTTATCGGTCGGAGTTCAAAGCGGAGTTATGTCAACCACGCACGTCCAGAGTGGACATCGGTCTATCTCTGTGGATGATGCTATTACGTGTCCTGATTGCGGGCACGAGACTCATCTGATTGAGGCTGTTGTCCGAGGTTGGATGCACGAGATGGAGCCGGGGGAGACAGAACTGCAATTCATAGACCGTTTCTTCAATTGGAACGATGATGGGGGTGAGGGCGAGGTTGAGTGCGTGTGTGGCCGACTTCTGGAGTGGAAGTCTCCGCCGGGGTCGATGGACGTGGTGCGGGTCTAACTCCGGGTGATTGTAGCGGAGTTATAGGTGTCCCTCATGGTCGGTTTCTTTTAATTGGAGAACCTGCTGGTAGTCCCACTCTGGGACTACTTCGTTTCTATATGACGCGGTTCTGCAGGTAGTCGAGGTGCTTGGCGTTGTAGACGATCTTGACCTCGTCGGCGTCCGGGCTGCC
>ENA-ORCR01000271-ORCR01000271.1-marine-metagenome-genome-assembly--contig:-NODE-271-length-41622-cov-5.606042_pt1 | contig 41622 bp, 39 predicted proteins | sample MGYA00237782_ERZ508514 | MGnify/ENA primary metagenome ERZ508514 (study PRJEB26185, sample SAMN06268960) | marine metagenome | isolation source: Eden Landing Ponds, San Francisco, CA, USA | place...
GAACTCAAAAACAGGGCGATGGACGAGGCACCCATCGGGATCACCATCCACGACGCAAGCGACCCCGACGCGAGGATCACCTACGCGAACGACGGGCTCTCGGACCTGACTGGCTACGACGTGGACGCACTCGGAGACGACTGGTTGTCGGTCCTGACGGGCCCGGAGACCGCTCTGAAACGAGTTGCGCAACTCGAACGCGGGATGGAGCGCCAGGAAGCGGTCAAGACGGTCGTGCTGTTCTATCGCGCGGACGGGACCCCGTTCTGGAGTCGGATCAGTCTCGCGCCCGTCGAACACGACGGCGAGGTCACTCATTTCGTGGGGTTCCAGCAGGACGTCACCGAGTCGAAAGAACACGAACAGGAGATCGAACGCCGACTCGACGAGTTCAGCGACGTACTGGCCGAGGAGCTACACGCCCCGATCAGGGAGGCACGACGTGAACTCGAGAGCGCACGAGACAACGGGAGCCAACCGGCAGTCACGAGCGCCGACCAGTGGCTCCAGCAGTTGGACGGCCTGTTAGACGACCTCGCGACCGTCCACTCCTTCTCGGTCAAATCCCGGGAGACAGCCGACGCCATGAATTCAGACGATGGCGATGATCAGTAACGACGGGCCCATCCGAGCGGTCGTTCGACGGACTGGAAGCGGCGCTCCCGTCAGTGGACACGTACCGTCGCCAGCCCGGTCCGTCCGAGGATCGACGGACAGAGGTCGGTAACGTGGAGTTACTGAACGATACGGTCACGATTTTCAAGGAAAACCAGACCCGCGCGGAGTTGTACAAACTCTGGCTCGACGAGTTCGACGTTCGAATCGCGCTGACGAAATCGGAGGCAGCGAAGGTCCTTGACGGGACCACCGGGGTGGCCATCGTGGGTCGCGAGTTCGGCGACGGGGACGCGCCGAAACTCCTCGAAGTGCTCCGGGCACGAACCCCGTACTGTCGAGTCGTCGTGACGCGGGATCGCGCCGACGGATTCCCGGGGGTCGATCCGGACCAGCACCTGATCACCCCGGTGTTCAAAGGGGAATTACGCGAACTCGTCACCCGATTACTCGGACAGGTGAACTATCGGATCGCCCTCGTCGAGTACTACCGCGCCGCAGGTGAACTCGCGTCGATGGAGTTCGTCTCTGACCGCTCGAACGTCGACGACGGTGCAGAGCGGCCCGACGACGAGCGCGAAGCCGAACTCGAACGACGCGTCGGGAGACTCAAGCGCCTCCTGGGCGAATACCGGGGGGCACTCGATAGGGACGACATCGCCGCGGTCATGCAGTCCATCTCCTTTTCCAGTCCCGCCGGTGAGCGGGGACCCGAACCGAAGTCGGTGAGCAAGTACCACCCGACCAAGTGCTCGAACTGCGGGCGAAACTGGGACGTCTCCAGGTCGAGTCGCGAGGGGAAGGGCTTCTCGCAACTCGGTGCGTTCGTCTGGCGCTGTGTCGGCTGTGGCCACGTCCACATGCAATCCGACCCGAGCCACCAGCGCGTCGGGTCCTACGAACGGTAAGGAAGCCGACCCGGACCTGCCCCGTGGTCGCCCGAACCCTTATGCGCAGCCCGGCAATATTTGCGCGCATGTTCGACGACGAAGATCTGGCCGCGATCCGGGAGTCTCGCGAGGAGTGGGAGTCCGAGACGCTCGACCCGGTACTCGAGGGCCACGGTGAGCGCCGGGACCGGTTCGCGACCGTCTCGAATCACGAAGTCGACCGACTGTACACGCCCGAGGACGTCGCCGACATCGACTACGAGTCGGATCTGGGATTGCCGGGAGAACCGCCGTACACGCGTGGCGTCTATCCGACCATGTACCGCGGCCGGACCTGGACGATGCGCCAGTTCGCCGGCTTTGGCACCCCACGCGAGACCAACGAGCGGTTTCACTACCTCATCGAGGAGGGCCAGACTGGCCTCTCGACGGCCTTCGACATGCCGTCGCTGATGGGCCTCGACTCGGATCACCCGATGAGCGACGGGGAAGTCGGTCGAGAAGGCGTCGCCGTCGACACGCTACGGGACATGGAGATCATCTTCGACGGTATCGACGTCGGCGACGTCTCCACCTCGTTCACGATCAACCCCAGCGCACCGGTGATCTACGCGATGTACGTCGCCATCGCCGACCAGCAGGGCGTGCCACGGGAGGAACTGCGCGGGACCCTCCAGAACGACATGCTCAAGGAGTTCATCGCGCAGAAGGAGTGGGTCATCCCGCCCCGGCCGTCACTGGACGTGGTCGTCGACACCGTCGAGTTCGCCGTCGACCAGACGCCGAAGTTCAAACCGATCTCCATCTCGGGCTATCACATCCGCGAGGCCGGTTCAACTGCGGTGCAGGAACTCGCATTCACCCTCTCCGACGGCCTCGCCTACGTCGAGGCGTGCAAAGAGCGCGGCATCGACGTCGACGACTTCGGCCCGCAGTTGTCCTTCTTCTTCAACTCGCACAACGCTATCTTCGAGGAGGTCGCCAAGTTCCGCGCCGGCCGGCGCATCTGGGCGCGCCTGATGGACGAGTGGTACGGCGCGGAGGACGACGCGAGCAAGGCGATGAAGTTCCACACCCAGACCGCAGGGCAGTCCCTGACCGCACAGCAACCCCTGAACAACGTCGCGAGAGTGACCATCCAGGCGCTGGCGGGGGTCCTCGGCGGGACGCAGAGCCTCCACACCAACAGTTTCGACGAGGCACTCGCCCTCCCGAGCGAGAAGGCCGTGCGGGTCGCGCTTCGCACCCAGCAGATCATCGCCGAGGAGTCGGGCGCGGCGGACATCGTCGACCCCCTCGGCGGCAGTTTCGCCGTCGAAACGCTCACCGACGAAGTCGAAGCGGAGACGATGGCCTACATCGAAGAAATTCGGGAGCTGGGCGACGGCTCGATGCGCGACGGCGTCCTCACGGGCATCGACGAGGGCTACTTCCACCGCGAGATCCAGGACGCCGCCTACGAGTACCAGCAACGGGTCGAGGAGGGCGAAGAAGTCGTCGTCGGCGTCAACGCCTACGAAGTCGAAGAAGACACCGAACCGGAGATACTCACGGTCGACGAGGAGACCCAGGAGAAACAGCGTGCGCGCCTCGAGGAGGTGAAAGCCGAGCGCGACGACGAGGCCGTCGAGGCCGCCCTGGCCACACTCGACGACGCCATCGAGGCCGACGACAACGTGATGCCCGCCATCGTCGACGCGGTCAAAGCCTACGCGTCGATGGGAGAGATCATGTCGCTGTTCGAGGACCACTACGGGAGCTATCAGGAGACAGTTAGCGTCGCCTGAGCGCGCGATCGGTCTGTTCAACCGCAGGCGCAGCGGACCAGGAGCGTCGAGCGCGCGCGGGCGCGCGAGTGTGCGTGGGTTCCCTCACCGGGCCCAACGGAACGAGGCCTAACAGGACGAGGTCCAACCGGACGAGGTCCAACCGGACGAGGTCCAACCGGACGGGGTCCAACCGGACGTGATCCAACCGGACGGTGTCCAACAGGACGGGGTCCAACAGGAAGGTGTCCAACGTCGTCTCAGAGAACGTCCTTGCGGTCGAAGACGAGGTACCCGACGATGGGGACGACGACGAGCCAGACGACGAGCGTGGCCAGCGAGTACCACTCTCCGACCGCCAGGTAGTCCACCTCGGCCGCCTGCGGGTTCGTGATCAGCGGGTGGAACTGGTCGTCGTTGAACAGGACGTTCACCAGTTTCACGTAGGCGTTCATCGGGTCGAGCCGGCCGAGGTAGAAGTACCACTCGGGGTACGGTCGCACGCTCTGTTCACCCTCCGATCTGGTGAGCCAGAGGCCGCCCCACTGGAGGACCGGCCAGACGCCGCGGAAGAGGACGTAGGTGCTGATGATCCCGGTCGTGACCTGCGTCTCGGAGTCGAGCGCCGCCGAGAGGGCGAGGCCGAAGCCGACGAACAGGACCCCGAATCCGAGCGTCAGGAGCACGAACAGGAGAAAGTTCACCACGTCCGGTTCGCGCAGAACGCCGAATCCGACGGCGGCCACGACGACGAACCCGACCGCCGTCGCGACCGTCAGCAGGACCGACCGGCTGAGGTACTTGCCGAGGTAGGCCTCGAACCGCGAGTTCGGGAGGCCCAGCAGGAATCTGACCGACCCCGACTCGCGTTCCTGGATGATCGCCCCGTAGCTCCCGAGCATGGCGATGAAGGGGAGAATCAGCGAGAGGAGACTCCCGATGAGGAGCATGATCGTATCGAACGGCGGAGCCTCACCGCCCGGCGTGGAGTAGTGAGCGAGCGCGACGAGGATGGCGATGCCCGCGGTGAAGACGAACATCGTCGCCGCGACGCCCTGGCCGAGGCGGGAGCGTCGGACCCCAAGCAGGTCGTCGTTGAGGACCGTCTGCCAGGTCATGCGTCCCCCTCGGCGGTCGCTTCGACGGCTGGGTCCCGTCGCCGGTCTTCCCGCGGGCCGAGCGTGGCCACCTCGAAAATCTCCTCCAGTGACGGATCGTCCGTCGTGAAATCGGCGAAGCCGACGCCAGCACGCTCGATCCGGTTGAGCGCCTGGAGTTTGGCGTCGCCCCCGCGCGCGGAGACGAGGATCTGATTGTCGGTGGCCTCGACCTCCTCGACGCCGTGAATCTCCCTGAGGTCGCCGAGCAGTGGACCGGGCGCGGCCTCCTCGACCTTCACGGTGACCGTCGCGGCGTCGAGTTGCGCGCGCAGGTCGGTGACGCTTCCCTCCGTGACCATCTGGCCGTCCTTCAGGATGCCCACCCGATCACAGACGGCTTCGACCTGGTCGATGAGGTGCGAGGAGAAAAACACGGTCGCACCCCGGCGGTTCTCCTCGCGGATGACGTCTCGCAGTTCGCGGGTGCCGTTGGGATCCAGGCCGGTCGAGGGTTCGTCCAGGACGAGCAGGTCGGGGTCGCCGACGAGTGCCATCCCGATGGCCATCCGCTGGCGCATGCCCTTCGAGAGCCCGCCCGCTTTGCGGTCGGCGGCCTCCGGGATACCCACGCGAGCGAGGATGTCGTCCGGGTCGTCGTCAGTGTCCTTGACACGGATGGCGCGTGCGACGTGTTCGCGAGCGGTGATCCGCTCGTACACCCCGTAGCCTTCGAGCAGGGCGCCAGTTCGCTCTCGGATGCGTTTGCTCTCGGTCTGGGCGTCGTATCCGAAGACGCTCGCCGACCCGGCTGTCGGCTGCGTGAACCCGAGCAGCATGTTGATCGTCGTCGACTTGCCCGCGCCGTTGGGGCCGAGAAATCCGAAGATTTCACCCTCGGGCACCGAAAACGACAAGTCGTCCAGCGCCGTAACTGTACTAAACCGCTTCGTCAAATTCCGTATCTCGATCGCTGACATGATTGGAGGGCCGGCAGCGCAGACGCGCCGTTCGACCGGAGCCTCCAGCGGCCACGCAATAAACGTGTCGTCCGTTAATCATTGCCCGCCCCACCGGCCGGGAGCCCCCGCGAGCGTTGCGTGACCCGCATGAATCCGGGGAATGGGCGGCAATTACGCTATCATTTTCCATAATTATGCACAACTATTATGAGGGTCGTTCTCTGGAAGTAGTGTATGGCACACGATGACAATTCCGTGTCGCGACGCCGAATCCTCAAACAAAGTGGTGCTGCAGGAGTCGCAGGCCTGGCTGGGTTAGCAGGCTGTTCCCAGGGAGGCGACGGTGGCGACGGTGGCGATGGCGGTGACGGTGGCGACGGTGGCGACGGCGGTGACGGTGGCGACGGCGGTGACGGAGAAGATTACCCCTCGCTCGGGAACTACCCGATCGACGGCGACACCGCGACGTTCGGATTCAACGTTCCGAAGTCCGGGCCGTACTCCTCGGAAGGGGAAGACGAGTTGCGCGCCTACGAACTCGCAGTCGAACACCTGAACAACGGTGGCGGGTGGGTGGACGGCTGGGACGACCTCTCCGGAGACGGCGTCCTCGGCTACGAAATCGACTTCGTCGAAGGTGACACCGCGACCGACGCGTCCGCGGCGGACGAATCCGCTTCCCGGATGGTTCAGCGTGACGGCGTCATCATGTTCTCGGGTGGCTCCTCGAGCGCAGTCGCGATCGCCCAGCAGGGCGTCGCACAGCGCGAGAACGTCATGTTCATGTGCTGTCTGACGCACTCGAACGACACGACCGGGAAAGACTGTGTCCGCTACAGTTTCCGCGAGATGTTCAACGCGTACATGACCGGGCAGGCGCTCGTTCCGGTGGTCACCGACGAGTACGGCGACGACCTGTCCTTCTACCAGTTGTACGCGGACTACTCCTGGGGCAAGACGGTCGAAGAGTCCATCCGGAAGTTCTTCGGCGAGGCCGGCTGGTCGGAAGTCGACAGCGTGGCGACGCCGCTGGACACCGACGACTTCTCGTCGTACCTCTCCGAGGCACAGAGCTCCGACGCGGACGCCCTGTTCCTCAACCACTACGGGCTCGACGGGGCGAACTCGCTCAACCAGGCCATCGAGGCCGGTATCGACGAGGACATGGAGATCATCATGCCCCTGTACAACCGTCCGATGGCCGAAGCAGCGAGCAGCGCCATCGAGGGCATCTACGGCACCATCGCCTGGGACTCCCAGATCGACAACGAGCCCTCGAACAGCTTCACCGAAGCGTTCGGCGAAGCCTACGACGGCCGCGTCCCGTCCGGCCCGGCCCAACTCGCCTACTCGCAGACGCTCCAGTACGCGGCCGCAGTCGAGCGAGCGGGGACGTTCTACCCGCCGGAAGTCATCCGCCAACTCGAAGGCTTCGAGTACGACAACATCGGCATGGGCAAGGAAGTCATGCGCAAATGCGACCACCAGGCCCAGCGCGCGATTCCGGTCGTCCGTGGTCGAGCCGAGTCCGAGCAGTCGGACGGAAACTTCTTCGAAATCGTAGACATCACCTCGAAAGACGACGTCGGTTACGCCTGTGACGCAGGGCCCGCCGCCAAGTGTGAACTTGGCGAATACGGTGACGAGTAAGGTCGCCGGCGATTAGGCCCCACAATTATATAGATGATTCCCGGATTCTCGAACTAGCATGAATGACAATCACATTCGAACTGCACCGCCCGACGAGCACCAGCGCACCAGAACAGAGGTGAGTCCCGCGTGAACATCGTGGGTGAGGTCGTGGTCCTGCTGGTCAACGCACTACAGACCGGTGCTATCTACGTCCTCCTGGCCATCGGACTCTCGATCATCCTCGGGACGCTCAAGTTCGTCAACTTCGCCCACGGGGCGCTGTACGTGATCGGCGCGTACCTGGGCCTGGTGATAACCCAGCAGATATCGATATCGAACGGCCTCCTCGCGGACTGGGGCTACCCGACGCTCGGACTCGAGTGGGGCTTCGTCGCCGCACTCATCATCGTCCCGTTCCTGGTGTTCATCGTCGGGCTTGCGATGGAGCGATTCGTCGCGCGCCCGTTCTACGACCGTCCCGACACCGACCAGATCCTGGTCACGTTCGGAATCGCCATCGTCATCCAGGAACTGATCCACGCGACGATCGGACCGCGGAGCTACAAGTACGAGATCCCGAACGAGCTCTTCGGGACGATTCCGTTCTCCGGACCGGTCGGCGTCCCCTTCTCGACGGTGACGATGGACGTCTGGCGGGTCTGGGTCATCGCGATCACGGCCGTCCTCGTCATCGGCGTCTACGCCATCGTCGAGTACACCGACTTCGGCCTCGTCGTGAAAGCCGGGACTCGTGACCCCGAGATGGTGCAGCTACTCGGAATCCGGATCACGCGTCCGTACCTCGTGATGTTCGGTATCGGTGCCGGACTCGCGGGCGTCGCAGGCGTCGTCGGCGCACCGCTGTCGAACATCAACCCCGAAATCGGGATGACCATCCTGGTGCCCGCCTTCCTGACCGTCGTCATCGGTGGCGTCGGATCCATCAGGGGCGCGGTCCTCGGTGGCTCCCTGATCGGGTTCGTCCAGGTCACCCTCATCTCACTGGGGAGCGTCTCACTGGGCGGCATTTCGTTCAACTTCACCCCGTGGGCGCAGGTCGGCATCTACGTGCTGGCCGTCGTCGTCCTGCTGACCAGGCCAGAAGGCCTGCTCGGCTCCGAGGAGGTGGGAGCATGAGCGACGAAGTCGGGACGCCAGAAGCCGAGGCCGAACCCGAGACCATCGACGAGTCACCCTCCCTGTACGAGCGCTGGCAGGCGATCCAGGGTGACGAGAAGACCGTCGCCGCGATAACGATACTCGGTGTCGCACTCGCGCCGTTCCTGCTGGTCACGCTGCCGGAAATGCTCGGCTTCCCCCGGAGTTACAGCTGGTACCACAGCCTCGTCACGCTGACGCTCATCTGGGGCATCTTCGCGCTCGGCTACGACCTCATCCTCGGGTTCACCGGGCTGCTGTCGTTCGGGCACGCGATGTTCTGGGGCGTCGCAGCGTACTCCGCCGGCATCTTCAGCGCGAACGTGACGGGGAGCCCGATCGCGATGGTCCTCGTCGGGACCCTCATGGCAGTGCTCCTCGCCTGGTTGATCGGCTGGATCTCGCTCCGTCGTGGTGGCATCTACTTCGCCATCCTGACGCTCGCGTTCGGCCAGATGATCTACTACATCTTCCTGTCGCCGCTGGGGAACATCACCGGCGGTGAGAACGGGTTCAACGGCGTCGAGGTCGGCAAACTACTCGGTATGGTCGAGCTGGGTGGTGCGGTCCCGTTCGTGCCACCGATGTTCGTGGATTCGTGGATGTACGTCTTCGTCGGCGCGGCGATGGTCGCCGCCGTCGTCGTCGGCTACCGCATCCTCAACTCACCCTACGGCATCGTCCTGCGAGCGATCCGCGAGAACGAACAGCGCGCCGAGTTCGTCGGCCTGGACGTCTGGCGTTACAAACTGATGTCGTTCATCCTCTCGGGCGCCTTCGCAGGCGTTGCCGGGAGCCTCTACGTCATCCAGCGCTCGTACGTCCCCATCGAGAACACGCTGTACTGGACGGTGAGCGGCGACATCGTCGTCATCACGGTCCTCGGCGGCGTCGGCTCGCTCTTCGGGCCGGTCTTCGGCGCTGGGCTGTACATGTACGTCGCGAACATCGTCAGCGGGATTCCCGTCATCGGCGACTTCTGGCACATGATCCTCGGCATCGTGTTCATCGGCATCATCGTCCTCATGCCAAACGGCATCTGGGGACGCGTCGACTGGGTCCGTGACCGCGTCGCCGATGCGCTCGGAGGTGACAACTGATGAGTGCAATTCTCGAAACCGACGACCTGGTCAAGGAGTTCGGTGGCCTCACCGCCACCGACCACGTCAACCTCACGATCAACGAGGGCGAGTTGCTCTCGCTCATCGGTCCGAACGGTGCAGGCAAGTCGACGCTGATCAATCTGATCACCCGAATGCTCGAAGAGACCGAGGGCGACATCCGCTTCGAGGGCGAGTCGATCACGAGTCTGACCCCGCACGAAGTCGTCCAGCGGGGGATCGGCAAGTCGTTCCAGACGGCCTCGATCTTCCCCGAGCTATCGGTCAAGGAAAACGCCGACATCGCGGCCTTCGCGGCCGAACACGGCTCGTTCAAGTTCAACTTCCTCACGCACCGCGATAGCTATCCCGAGGTCGAACAGCGGACGCTCGACACGCTCGAAGCCGTGGGCCTGCGTGATCAGAAAGACATCGACGCGGGCGAACTCCCCTACGGTGACAAGCGTCGCCTGGAGATCGGAATCGCGCTCGCGAGTGAACCGTCCCTCCTCCTGATGGACGAACCGACCGCGGGGATGTCCCCCGAAGAGACCGAGGCGACCGTCGACCTCATCGAGGAGTTACAGGAGGAGATGAACCTGACCATCCTCCTCGTCGAGCACGACATGGAGATCGTCTTCAGCGTCTCCGACCGCATCTCCGTGCTGAACCGCGGCAGCATCATCGCCGAGGGGACCCCCGACGAGGTCCAGGGCGACCCTGCAGTGCAGGAAGCCTACCTCGGAGGTGTCGAACTGTGAGCCTGCTCGAACTCGACGGCGTCGACAGCTACTACGACCAGAGTCACATCCTTCGCGACGTGTCCATGCACGTCGAGGAAGGCGAAATCTGCGCCCTCCTCGGGCGAAACGGGGCGGGGAAGACGACCACGCTCCGGAGCATCGCGGGCGCGCGCCCGCCGGACGTTCGCTCGGGGACTGTCAACTACAAGGGCCGCGACATCACCGACATGGCGACCGAAGACATCTCCGTCCTCGGCATCTCCACGGTTCCCGAGGAGCGGCGGGTCTTCGGGAACCTCACCGTCGAGGAGAACCTGCACCTCGCGGACGTGGTCAGCAACCGGTCGAACACCTGGGGGCGAAACCTGGAGTTCGAACACGAGGGGATGTCCATCGAGGAGATCATGGAGGACTTCCCCCGGCTGGCCGAGCGCCAGCAACAGCTCGCGGGGACGCTCTCCGGTGGTGAACAGCAGATGCTCGCCATCGCGAGAGCGCTCAAACAGAGCACCGACCTCCTGATGCTCGACGAGCCCTACGAAGGGCTCGCCCCGCAGATCATCCAGACGGTCGAGAACGCCATCGAACAGATCCGCGAGAAGGGGACGACAGTCCTCCTGGTCGAGCAAAACGCCGTCGCGGCGATGAAAATCGCCGACCGGTGTTACGTCATCGACCAGGGAAGCGTCGTCTTCGAGGGCGCCGCGGAGGAGCTCCAGGACGACAAAGAGACCCGTGAGCGGTACCTGGGGGTCTAGTGATGGCCCAACCGATGGACGAACAGACCGTAGACGCACACATCGACGCCCTCGTCGAGGAAGGGGTCCTCCATTACGACGAGGAGACCGACGAACTGGCGACGACGGACGACTTCGAGAGCCACCGCCACATCTACTACGACACCTACCTGTCGGTCGACGAGGCGGAGTTCCACGAGTCCGTCGCCGACACGTTTGACCTTCCGTCGGCCGACGCCGCGGCGGAGCACGTAGCGGACCTGGGCGTCACTCGCGAGGAGTTCGCGACATTCCTGACGCTCCAGGCACGGCTTGACGACTACGACGTCGGCGAACTGTCGCAGATGGCCGGCATCGTCGTCGAAATCGGCCCGCAGTCGCCGGTCCCGGAGTCACTCGAATACCTCGACGACGAGTCGTGGCCGGCGTTCCTCACTGACAACGAGCGTGCGGTCGTCACGGTCTGGAAACGCGACTGTGCACCCTGCGAGGCGATGAAAGAGGAACTGACGGACATCCTCGAGGCCCTTCCCGACGACGCCGCCGTCGCTGGCCTCGATGGCGAGCAGTGTCCCGAGTTCTGTCGGACCCACGAAGTCAACGCAGCGCCCGCTGTCGTCTTCTTCCAGGACGGCGAGCACCTCGACGAGGTCACCGGCCGAAGTCGTCCGGAGTCACTCGAAGAGCGTGCCACGTCTCTCTACGAGGACTGAGCGGCGTCGGCCGGTCCAGTGAGGGCCCGACCGGAAGCAGACCACACGATATTGCTCCGCTTTGATCGACCGTCGAGCCACATGGCCGCCCGTCGAGGACGACTGCAATTCGCGCGCTACCCGACTCCATGCCACGCGACTGTTCGTACGTCCGGTTCAGTGCGAACCTGGCCCCTGTCACTGGTCGAGTACACAGGTGGCTCGTTTCTCTCGTTCCCGAATCGGCGAAAACAGTCGAACAGGCGGTATCGATAGCCACAGGTGAGTCCAGGGAGCGGCCGTTCGACGACACGAGAGAACCCAGTGGGGTCTCAGTGCGACCGACGAGAGAAGCGAAGGGAAGAGCGAAGCAAATGGAAGAGCGAAGCGAAGCCATTGGGACCGCGAGGGACAAACGGAGAGCGAGCGAACGGGTTCGAGTGAGCGGCAGAAAATCGTTCGGAATGGGTCGATATGCCCGGCTTACCGGCCGGTGTCCGCGTCGTAGAGTTCGTTCACGCTCTCGACGAGGTCGGTGACAGAGGCGGTCTGGGAGTCGGTGGTTTCGACGATCCGTCTCGCGGCGGCCTCGGCCTCGTCCGCGTGCTCGCGGGCCTCTTCGATGGTGGTGGTGACGCCCTCGACGGCAGCGGCCTGGCCGTCGTTCGCGTCTGCGACCTCTTCGATGCCGCTCGCTGCTTCTTCGACGGCCTCCTCGATGTCGTCGAGCGCGTCGAGTGCGTCCATGATCTTCGTCTCGGCGACGCGGATCTGGTCGTTGGAGCGGTCGACGGTTTCGACGGTTTCGGTGGCCTGGGACTGGATCTCTTCGACGTTGCTGGAGATCCGGTCGGCGTACTCGCTGGTCTCGTTCGCGAGAGTCTTGACCTCGTCAGCGACGACGGCGAACCCGCTCCCGCTCTCGCCGGCGCGGGCGGCCTCGATGTTCGCGTTGAGGGCGAGCATGTTCGTCTGCTCGGCCACGTCCGCGATGATCTCGATGATCTCGTTGACCTCGTCCATCCGCTCTTCGAGGCCTGTGACGCTGTCGACGAGTTCGTCGCTCGTGTCGGTCAGTTCGTCGGTGACCTCTTGGGCCGCTTTCCCCGCTGAAGCGCCCTCTTCGACGGCGTTTTCCGCGCGACTGGCCGCCTGTGCGACCTGACTGGAGGTCGCAGCGATCTCCTGCATGCTCGCGCTGACGTTCTGGATGTCGGTCGAGGCCTCCGCGAGCAACTCGTTTTGCTGCACCACTCGGTCCTCGATCTCGGTGGCAGCGTCCGCGGACTGGTCGGTCGCCGCTGCGAGCGTCTCGGCGTTCCCGTCGACGCGCTGGATCAGTTCCTCCAGCGAATCCGCCATCTCGTTCAGTTCGCCCACGACGTTCAGGAGCGATTCGTCGACGTGTCCGTCCTCGTTGTCGAACGAAGCGCGCTCTTGCAGGGCACCGCCGCGAATCGCCCGCATCGTCGATTCGAGTTCGCCGACCAGTTCCGACGTCTGCTCGTGGCGCATCACGTCGGCCGTCCGGTCCTGGACCATCTCGACGACGCCGATGAGTTCACCGGCGTCGTCGTAGATTGGGGCCGCAGAGAAGGAGATGTGGACGTCCTCACCGTGCTGATCCTGCATAACGCTCGTGTCCCGGTAGAGCGTGAACGAGGCGTCCTCGACTCTCGGGACGTCGTACTCCTCGTCGGTCCGCTCTGGTGCGTCGATGACCTTGTCTGCGAGCGTCTTGCCACGGCGGCCGTCCGGATAGAATGCCATGCTGGCCATCTCCATCTCCTGGGCTTCGGACTCGGAGACGCCCGTCAGCGCTTCGAGTTGGCTGTTCCAGGTGAGGATGTTCCCGTCCGGGTCGAGCACGAACAGGGGCGTCCCGATGTGATGGAGGACGTCGTGGAAGTCGAGGGGACTGTCCTCGACTGCCGTTCGAGCGTCGAAGTCGCCGGTCGCCGGCTCCATCGCAGTCGAATCGGGCTCAGCGTGGCCCGCCGCGTTCGTCCCGTAGGCGGCGACACCGGCGGCCGTATTCGCCGTCACGGTCCGCATCCCGTGCCGGAGGTCGGTCCGGGCCTCCTCGAGTTCCTGCCCCGCACTGGCACCGAGTTCGTCGGCGAGGCGGTCGAAGACGGCGTCGATCAGCGCGTCACTGACGACGCGCTGGGAGTCGACGAAGGCGTCCGCTTCGATCCCGGCAGCGCTGTATTCGGACGCGAGGCCGGAGACTTCGTCGGGCGCGAGTCCGAACGGGTCGACGACGTGTTGGGACCCCACTTCGACGTGGGTTGGATCGTCGTAGATAGTTTCGAGGGCTGCGAGATCAGGGTCGTATCGATCAGTGAGAGACGACGGAACCTCTGCGTTGGCCATCACTGCGCCACCATCGGATTTCGTTGGCCCACCACCGTTCGACGAACCATCTCCGCCCGCTGAGACACGGCCGGTAAGGCGCTCCAGTACCGACGCGGCAACCGTACGGTTTGACATACCCGTTCCAAGATCAATTCGGTACATAAATCCACGGCGCTGATTATCGCGCAGGATAACGAAAATTGCGTCGCGAGCCGGGCCAACGCCGCCAGCTCGGGTATCGCGGCCGCAATCGACTATTGGACGAGCACTCAGTTCGAACCGCGAGGACCGCCGACTCGGCCGCGGGTTCGCCAATTTGTACACATCTTTTATGTTGTTCCCTCCGACAGTCTCAACAGATGGGCGACGAGCCGCCGTCGGACGACACCGATCGAACTCGCTCCGCAGTCAAGCCGCCCGACTCGTTCGTCGACCAGGCGAACGTCGGGACGGCCGCTGCCACCACCTTCGACGACGAGTGGCCCGAAAGCTGGGAGCGCGCGGCCGAGATGCTCGAATGGGATCGTCCCTACGAGACCGTCTTCGACCCGGACGACGGGGGACGCTGGTTTCCGGAGGGGCGAACGAACGCCTCGGTCAATTGCGTGGACAGGCACCTCGAAGACCGCAAGACGCAGGCGGCGATCAAGTGGATCGGAAAACGCGGAGAGCGGCGCACCTACACGTACCTGGACCTCCATCGGGAGGTCAACGAGTTCGCTGCGGGACTGCGCTCGCTCGGCATCGAAGCGGGCGACATCGTGACGCTGTACATGCCCTCCATCCCGGAACTCCCGATCGCGATGCTCGCCTGTGCCCGCATCGGCGCACCGCACAACGTGGTGTTCGCCGGGTTCTCGGCGGCCGCTCTGGCCGAACGGATGGAGCGTGCGGAGTCTGAATATCTGGTGACCTGCGACGGCTACTACCGCCGTGGGAACGCGATTTACCAGAAGAACAAGGCCGACAACGCACGCATCTCCGTCGACCACGAGGTGACCGAAGTCGTGGTGGAGCGCCTTGACGACGAGCGAGTCCGGCTTGGCGACGACGACCACGCCTACGACGACCTGGTGGCCGACAATCGTGGTGCCGAGGTCGAACCGGTCTCTCGAGCGGCGAACGACCCGCTGTTCGTCATTTACACCTCCGGAACGACGGGTGAACCGACGGAGGTCAGACACACCACCGGTGGGTATCTCGCCCACGCCGCGTGGACGAGTCACGCCGTCCTCGACCTGAAACCGGAGGACACCTACTGGTGTTCGGCCGACATCGGCTGGATCACCGGCCACACCTATCTGGTGTACGGACCGCTCTCGCTCGGGACGACCACGATGCTCTACGAGGGGACCCCTGACCACCCGGAGAAAGACCGGGTGTGGGAACTCATCGAGCGCAACGCCGTCGACGTCTTCTACACGGCGCCGACAGCGATTCGCGCGTTCATGAAGTGGGGGACAGAGCACCCCGAATCCCACGACCTCTCGTCGCTTCGACTCCTGGGCTCGGTCGGGGAACCGCTCAACGACAGCGCGTGGTGGTGGTATTACGAACACGTCGGCAACGAGGAGTGCCCCATCGTCGACACCTGGTGGCAGACCGAGACCGGCGCCATCTTGTTGTCGACGCTGCCAGCCGTCCACGACATGAAACCCGGCAGTGCCGGTCCCGCGCTCCCGGGTATCGACGTGACCGTCGTCGACCCGATGGGAGATCCGACGAGCGCTGCCGAGGGCGGCCGGCTCACACTCACGAAACCGTGGCCCGCGATGCCACTCGACCTCGACGTCGAAACCGACGACGGCTGGCGCTACGTCACCGAAGACGTGGCCCGCATCGACGACGACGGGTACGTGACAGTGCTCGGTCGCCTCGACGACACGGTCAGCGTCTCCGGCCACCGACTCGGGACGATGGAACTCGAGAGTGCAATCGCCAGCGTGGAAGGTGTCGCCGAGGCCGCCATCGTCGACGTTCGCGAAGGCGGCAGCGACAACTCCATATACGCATTCGTCAGCACCGACGAACGGCACGAGGCCGAGCAAAAACTCCGGGAACGGATCGCAAGCAGAGTGGAGGCGCGGATCGGCGAATTCGCGATCCCCGAACACGTGATCTTCACGCCGGAACTCCCGAAGACGCGGTCCGGGAAGCTCCTCCGGCGCCTCCTCAAGGACATCGCCGACGACGGCGAACTCGGCGACACGAGCGCCCTCCGCAATCCCGAGATAGTCGGTGAGATAGAGTCCGCACTCGAAGACCGTGAGTGACCGTATCCGCACCGAGGAGCAGGGCGCGAGCCGATGTCGACAGCTGTTTCGTAATCCGCTCGATTACGAAACGGATTGCTCAGCGAAGGGTAGCGCTTGTTTCATATCTGAGTCAATCGATCGAACACGTTCGGAGTGGCGACGGCCACACCCCAGATTAGGCGAACAATTTATTTCGGTCAATAACTATTAACGAAGGAAGCAATGCAAACGGGCACGGCAACGGGTGACGGGGAACGGGTCGTGGTGACGCCGGAGGCGTACGACCGTCTCCGGCAGGCCGCGGCCACGTACAGGGAGTCGCTCGTGGTGAGACTCTGTGGCGAGGTGGGACTCAGACCGCCGGAGATAGCGCGAGTGACGCCAGATGCGTTCTCGACGCGCACGACGAGGAACGGGACGCACCACTTACTCTCGGTCGTGGACGGCGACGGTGGCTCGTCCCGAGCGGCGTACGTTCCCACCTCCGTCCGGTCCGCAGTCAGACGCTACGTGAACGACCGTGACGTCGCATCGGACGAACCGATCGTCGCGATCACACCCCGACGGATACAGATGATAGTCGGTGAAGTATCCACTCGCGCGGCCGACGAGTTCGGCGAGGAGCGACTACGTCACGTCTCGTCCCAGGAACTCTGTCGATACTACGCGCGACGCCTGGTTCACCGAGAAGGCGTCGACACCCGCATCGTCCAGGCAGTGGGCCCGTGGGAGAGCCTCGATACGCTCCGCCGACACCTGGACCCCGTCGACGTCGACGCCGTCGTTTCCGCGTTCGAGCAGACGGGCGTCTCCGGGCCGAGCGGCCTGGACCCCAGTGCTGCGATCGGTGCGGCCGTCGCAGACGCCGAGTTCGGCGTCGTCGTCGTCGGCCCAGACGGCCTGGTCCAGTACGCGAACGACGGGTTCGCAGCACTGACAGAACGCGAGGACGACTGTTCCGGTCGAGCGGTCGCGTCACTCTACGCCGGTGACGAACCCGCCCATCCGACAGAGACCAGCGGCCCCGACCCGGTTCGGTTGCACGCCGCCGACGACGAGACCGTCCCGGCAGTCCGCGTCGTGACGCCCCGCTCGACCCCCGAAGGGCGCGGTGGGTACGTGGCCGCGTTCATGCAGGTCGATGACGGCGAGTCCCTCACCCCGAGTGCGGAAGACGCGACGCCAGCACGGCTCACTGCTGCTATCGACGTGCTCGAAGGCGCGACGGAGGAACTCTCGGCGGCCTCCAAACGACCCGAGGTCGCCTCCCGGGTGTGTGAACGCCTGGCGGCGAACGACGGCTACGAGTTCGCGTGGGTCGGCTCCGAGACCGGCGACCGTGGAGTCGTCTCGACCGCCTGGGATGGTATCGACGACCCCACCGCGGAAGGGTTGGCCGAGACGGCGACCGAGACGCTCGCACACTACGGAGACCGGCCAGCAGCGACCGAGGACCTGCGAATCCTGGGCGAAGACAGCGACGGACAACCAGTCTCACCCCTGGGTGGAGACGGGAACGACGCTGACCCGCCCGCCGCGTCGATTGCCCTGATCCCCATCGTCTACGGTGATACCACGCACGGATTGCTCGCCCTCGGGACCGACGACCAAGGTGCGTTCGAGACGGACGAGCAGCGCGTCCTGTCCTGTCTGGGTTGGCAAGTCGGACAGACGATGACCGACATCGAACGCCGGAACCTGCTGCTGGCCGATAGCGTGACCGAACTGGAGTTCCGGGTCGAGAGCGAGCGAGCGTTCTTCGTCGCCGCGAGCGAACGACTCGGGGCCACGTTCGAACTCCAGGGGCTGGTTCCCGGTGAGGGACAGACGCTCCTCTACTTCGTTCGCATGTCCGACACCACTCCCGAAACGGTCTTCGAGTACGCCGCAGACGCCGAGAGCATCGAGAACGCGCGGCTGATCCGCGACTACGGCGATACCTATCTGGTCGAGTTCGTGGTCGGTGGCGAGGAACCGGCGACGACGCTGACCGACCTCGGCGGTCACGTCACCGACTTCGGCGTCGAGGGTGGGGCCCAGCGCATCACCGCGGAGTTCACCACGGAGACGAACGTCCGCGCCGTGTTCAACGGCTTCCAGACGCCGTTTCCCGAGTCCTCGCTCTTCTCGAAACAGGAGGTCGAACGGCCGATCCAGACGACCGACGGCTTCCGGCGGTCCCTGGAGGACGACCTGACGTCGAAACAGCAGTCGGTGCTCCGAGCCGCGTATCTGGCCGGGTACTTCGAGTGGCCCCGGGGGAGTACTGCCGAGGAACTGGCGGACTCCATCGGAGTGTCCTCGCCGACGCTCCACAACCACCTGCGCAAAGCCCAGCAGAAGGTGTTGACAGCGTTCTTCGACGAGTCCGAGTGACTGCCCCGCGGGCATCCATCATCAAAGATAGTTAGACGGTTGCATTAAGAGTCCAGTGCGGGAACCAATTAGGTGAGCCATGAAACTGCGCGTTCACCGACGACCGTCCGGATCCGTCTGGAGGGGGCGATAACGATGTCCGACGACGACGCGACACTCGAGACGCGCCTCACAGAACAGGAGTATTTCCGGCCGCCGACGGAATTCGTCGGCCAGGCCAACGTGAGCGACCCCGAGATTTACGACCGCTTCGACGAGCACTATCCCGAGGCCTTCGAGGAGTACGCCGAACTCCTCGAGTGGGACGAACACTGGGACCAGGTACTCGACGACTCGAACCCACCGTTCTACGAGTGGTTCACCGGCGGATCGCTCAACGCCTCCTACAACTGTATCGACCGACACCTGGACGAACGCAAGAACCAGGCCGCGTTCATCTGGGAAGGCACGGACGCCGAGGAACGCGAGACCATCACCTACCAGGACCTCTATAACCGCGTGAACGCGACGGCCGCGTCGCTCCGCGATGTCGGCGTCGAGGAGGACGACGTCGTCACCTGTCACCTGCCGATGCTCCCGGCGCTGCCGGTCACGATGCTGGCCTGTGCTCGCATCGGTGCACCGCACTCCGAAGTGTTCGCCGGCTTCTCGGCCCAGGCACTCGCCGACCGCATCGACGACGCCGACTCCGACGTCGTCGTCACCTGCGACGGCTACTACCGACGCGGGGAGTTCCTCAACCACAAGGAAAAATGCGACGAGGCCCTCGAACTCGCAGAGTCGGACGTGGACACTGTCGTCCTGTGGACGCGACACGACGAACTCCACGACGACGTCTCCATCGACAGTGACGATCCGTACGTCCTCGCGGACGACCTGCTGGCGAACAACGAGCGGGAAACGGTCGAACCCGTCTCCCGCGACGCCGAGGACCCGCTGTTCCTGATGTATACCTCTGGCACCACCGGACAGCCCAAAGGGTGTCAACACCGCACCGGTGGCTACCTCTCGTACGTCACCGCGACGTCGAAGTACGTCCTCGACATCGAACCCGAGGACACCTACTGGTGTGCGGCAGACATCGGGTGGATCACGGGACACTCCTACATCGTCTACGGGCCGCTCTCACTGGGGACCACGTCCGTCATGTACGAGGATACGCCGGACCACCCCCACAAGGGTCGCATCTGGGAGATCGCAGAACGCTACGACGTTGACATCTTCCACACCTCGCCCACCGCCGTCCGCATGTTCATGAAGTGGGGCCCGGAGTACATCGAGGACTACGACTTCGACTTCCGCCACATGACCACCGTCGGCGAACCGATTCAGCCGGAAGCGTGGCTGTGGTACTACAAACACATCGGCGACGAGAGCGCCGTCATCGTCGACACGTGGTGGCAAACCGAAACCGGTGGCCACCTCATCACGAACCTGCCTGCCCTCAAGGACATGAAACCCGGCTCGGCCGGACTCCCGGCACCGGGCATCCAGCCGGCACTGTACGACGACGCTGGCGACCCACTGGAGCCAGCGTCCGGGAAAGCCGGGAACCTCGTCATCGAGAACCCGTGGCCCGGCATGCTCCAGACTGTCTACGGTGACGACGAACGCTTCATCGAGGAGTACTGGCAGGACTTCTCCGACACCGAGAGCGACGACGCCGACGACTGGGTCTACAAAGCCGGCGACGGTGCCGTCCACGGACAGGACGGCTACTTCCGCGTCCTCGGTCGCCTCGACGACGTGATGAACGTCGCCGGGCACCGACTCGGGACGATGGAACTCGAATCCGCCGTCTCAGAAGTCGAAGACGTCGCCGAGGCCGCCGTCGCCGCGCGCGACCACGACGAGAAAGGCGAAGTGCCGGACGTCTACGTCGTCGTCCGCGAAGGCGTCGACGCCAGCGAAGAAGAAGTCCGCGACAAGATCATCGCCGCAGTCGAGGACGAAATCGGCAAGTTCGCACGGCCGGCCCGCGTGGTCTTCTGCGACGACCTGCCGAAGACCCGCTCCGGGAAGATCATGCGCCGCCTCCTCGAAAACATCTCCAACGACGACGAACTCGGAGACACCACCACGCTGCGCGATCCGAGTGTCCCCGAGGACATCCGCGACCAGGTCCAGGGCGACTAAGCACCATCTTTTTCCTGGAGGGGTGTCCTCGCGCCCGAAGGGCGCTCACGGGTCGCTACGCTCTCCGTCTGCTCGCGGGCCATGCGCGGCGCCACGCGCCGCGCAAGGCCCGCTCGCATGGTCCGCGGGAGCTTCGCTCCCGCGCTACTCGCATCGAGGCCTCCCTCCGTCTGCTCACGGGCGGCGAAGCCGCCCGTTCGCATGCTATGAGGGACCTTCGGTCCCTCACTAGTCGGCCTCGCACGCGCTGCGGGAACTGCGTGGTGGCTTCTTGGCGCGGCTTCACCGCGCCAATGGTCCGAGGGAACTCCGCTCCCTCGCTATCGCCGCCACGTTACAGGGTCGCGGGCCAGCGGCCCGCGACCCACCCCTCCAGCAAAAACATGGGTGAAACAGGCCGAACTCGCGCCAATGGCGCGCGGATGCTCAGTATAGGCGATGGACCGATCAATCTAGGTCGGCGCGCGCTGTCGCGCGCTCTCGTGCGCGCGACGGTAATTGCGCGAGGGATGAGCGAAGGAACGAAGTGACTGAGCGAATCGGTTGGGGAGGTCTGTGGCTGTCTGCAGTGCGGTGTGTCCCACCGTTCCCTGGTGGACTGAAAGGGCGAGGCGCGCTCGCGTTTATTCAGTCGCCTGAGCGACCCCTATCTGAGCGAGCGTAGCGAGCGAAGATATGTCGCTCAGCGACCGCGAGAGCGAGGCCGACCGCAGGGAGGCCTCGTCTACGCGAACGGCGAACGGAGTGAGCCGTGAGCGAGCGGGCCGAGGGCTTTCAACGCTTGCTGTCTGGAGCGGTCGCTCTCCATCCGCTTCCATTCACAACTCATCCACCAGAAACAACTACTCAACAAGCACGCACACTGAACGGTGGTTCCGAGCAACCATCTGTGGAAGCAATAGCTGAGGGCTGCTCTCCGACGCGCTCAGCAGCAAACCCAAACGGCGTACCGCAACAGCCTCAGCCTAAATACTTGTTCTCGTCGTCGACGGTGTTGGGCAGTCGGTCGGTTGCAGCCCCAAACGTCGCGGCCGTGTTGTGCGCGTCGAACGGCTCAATCGGAGCCAGGTCCTCGTCGGTCGACTCGGACTCGATATCGGGTTCCGTGGTTGTCTCTGGTGTCGATGCGTGTCGGGTCTCGGGGGTCGCGTGTGTGCTCATCTACGAGTTGAATGTCGGGCGGTCGGCGAACTGGACGACGCTGTCGGGCAAAAATCAGCGTACTGCTACTACGAGATGCGTCGTCCGTGACATCGTGTGTCCAGACAGTTGCACCCATCTATAATAAATGTTCATGTCCGATTCGGCTGTGTGAGTGGCTCACGTGCCCGTCAACCGGTACCACACCACGCGCAGATTCACACCAGGTACCACACCCCACAGCACCCGAACCTTCAATCCAGTGCCGAGACCACCGCGTGTCATGGACGAGCTCCCGACCGACGCGCTCTCCGACCTGGCTCGACCGATGGCCGTCACTGTCGGGCCGGCAGGGGACCGAGTCGCCTACCAGGCCCTGGAGTACGGGGCTTCGGGCGACGGCCCATGGCGTTCGGTATTCACGGTCCCCACCGACGGCAGTGCCGATCCGCACCGGCTTAGCCGGGTTTCCAGCCCAGGCGCCATGCGATGGAGTCCCGAGGGCCGAAAACTCGGCATCGTCACGGCACGACCCCGTGACAACGAACTCGATATCGAGACCGTCCCCGAAGACGCCGATACGTCGGCCGAGAAGAGTGATTCTGAGGACCCAGCGCCCCAGGTCTGGGTCTACGACCTCGAACGCGGTGGCGATCCGAGGCAGGTCACCGACTTCGAGGAGGGTGTCGAGGGATTCGACTGGGGACCGAACGGTGACCGCGTCGTCGTCTCCGCACGGGACCCCACGGCGGCCGAAGCCGAACGCCTCCAGCGACGCGACGAGGGCGGACCCATCGAAATCGACCGCCTCCAGCACCGCTACGACGGCGTCGGGTGGATGGACCCCGTCCAGACGTTCCTCTTCGTCGTCGACGTCGAGACCCGCGACGGGCGACGCCTGGACCGGGCCCACAGCGGTGGCATCCTCCACGAGTTCCAGGGCCTCCAGCCCGCCTGGCATCCCGACCGGGACCTGATCGCGTTCACCGCCAACCAGCACGAGGACGCCGACGACAGCTACGTCCACGACGTGCACCTCGTCGATCCGACGACCGGCGCAGTCGACCGCCTCACCGACTCCGAGTACATGGTCGGGGCGCCGACCTGGAGCCCCGACGGCACCCACGTTGCCTTCCCCGCGAGCGATCCCACGAACTGGTACATCCCCACCGACGTCTGCGTCGCGAATCCTGAGACTGGCGCGTCGAAACTCGTCACGGAAGGCCTCGACCGCACGCTCGCCTGGTTCATGGATCTCGCGTGGCTCGACGAATCCAGCCTGCTCACCGCCATCGGTGACGAAGGGTGGTCCCGGTTCGTCCGCCTCGACGCAGCCGGCGGTCACGAACGAGTCTTCGACGCCCTGTCCCGCACCGAATCGCTCACCGATTTCGACACCGGTGGCGGGGCAGTCGCCTTCGCCCGCCAGCATCCCACTGCGGGAATCGACTGCTTCGGCCTCGACGCGCCGGACCTCGACGCCACGGCCGAGGACGACGATCCGCGGACCAGACTGACCGACCTGAATCCGGGCCTCGTCGCCGATTACGACTTCCCCGAAATCGAGCGAGTGTCCTTCGAGGGTGCAGACGGCGACGACGTCGAGGCCGTCACCTTCCTCCCCCCGTCGTTCGACCCTGAAAATCCTGCTGGCCACAACCCACTGCTGCTCTCGATTCACGGCGGTCCGCGACGCTACGACGAGCCACAATTCGATTTCGATACGGCCTACTGGACGACACGTGGCTACGTCGTCTGTAAAGTCAACTACCACGGGTCGACCTCCTACGGTCGAGCGTTCTCGGAGCGCCTCGGCGGCGACTGGAACGGCGTCGAAGTCACCGACCTGCTCGCGGGCACGGACGAACTCGTCGACCGCGGCTGGGTCGACCCCGACCGCCTGTTCGTCACCGGCTTCTCCTACGGCGGTCGCGCCACCGCCTACGTCCTCACCGAGACCGACCGATTCGCCGCCGGCGTCGCCGAACACGGCTCCTACGACCTCCGGGCCGCCTTTGGGACGGACGACTGCCACCGAAAGTGGGAACAGGAGTTCGGCCTCCCATGGGAGAACCCCGAAGCCTACGAGTCTGCCTCCTCGATCACCGACGTCGACGACATCGACACGCCGCTTATGCTGACCGCCGGTGAGGAGGATTCACGCTGTCGCGCCTCGCAGGCCGAGCAGTTCTACGTCTCACTCCGGAAGGCCGGCGTGGAGTCCAAACTCGTCGTCTATCAGAACACGAATCACGTTCACTACTACGTCGCGCAACCTGACCGAGCGATCCACCGCCTGGAGACGATGGAAGCCTGGTTCGAGCGATTCGATCCGGCTGTTGCATCCGACAGCGGATAGTCGCGACTCCCCACGATCGATTTTGGAATACAAAGAAGTGAACGGTCGCTTACTGGTAGTCGACTTCGCCATCACACTACCACCTTTTTCTCCTCGGGTTTCCTCGCGTCGCTACGCGACGCTGCGGGAACCACTCTCTGCTCACGGGCGCGGAGCGCCCGTTCGCACGGTCAGCGGGACCTTCGGTCCCGCTCGACTCGAAAAACGTGGGCGAAAAAGGCCGGACGCTCACTTTGTTCGCGTCCGGGGAAACCGCGCGCCGATGGCGCGCGGTAGAGGTTGACTACGCGAACAACTGCCGGGCGTCGTCGATAGCCGAAACGAGCTTGTCCACCTCTTCCCGCGTGTTGTAGACGTAGAAGGAAGCACGCGCAGACGCCGGGACGCCCATCTTGTCGTGTAGGGGCTGGGTGCAGTGGTCGCCGGCGCGGATGGCGACGGCAGAGTCGTTGAGGATCGAGGAGAGGTCGTGGGCGTGGACCGAATCGAGGTTGAACGCGACCAGACCGCCCCGTTCCGTTCCCGCGGCCGGGCCGTACGTCTCCACGTCGCCCTCGTCCCGCAGTTGTTCCAGCGCGTACTGGGCGAGCTGCTCCTCGTGGCGCTGGATTCGTTCCATGCCGATATCGTCGAGGTAGTCACAGGCCTCCGCCAGCGCGATGCCCTGGCAGATGACCGGGGTGCCGGCCTCGAACTTCCAGGGGAGGTCGTTCCAGGTGGCGTCCTCGAAGGTGACCTTCTTGATCATCTCGCCGCCGTAGAGGTACGGCTCCATCTCCTCCAGCAGGTGCTTTTTGCCGTAGAGGACGCCGATACCGGTCGGACCGGCCATCTTGTGTCCCGAGAAGGCCAGGAAGTCGGCGTCGATAGCCTCTACGTCGACCGGGCGGTTCGGGACCGACTGGGCCCCGTCGACGAAGATGTAGGCGTCGTGGTCGTGAGCGATGTCAGCCAGCTCCGAGACGGGATTGACCGTCCCGAGCGTGTTCGAGACGTGGACGACGCTGACCATCGCCGTGTCGTCGGTGATGACCTCGCGGGCGTGGTCCATATCGAGCGTGCCGTCCTCCTGGACGCTGATGTAGCGACAGGTCGCGCCGGTCTTCTTGGCGATCTGCTGCCAAGTGACCAGCGAGGCGTGGTGTTCCATCTCGGTGAGCACGACCTCGTCTTCGGGGCCGAGTTCGTTCAGGCCCCAGGCGTAGGCCACGAGGTTCTCGCTCTCCGTGGTGTTCTTGGTGAAGATGATCTCCTCGCGCTCGCCGGACGCGCCGATGAACTCGGCGACGCGGTCGTGGGCGTCCTCGTAGGCGACGCTGGCCTCCTGGCTCAGCTGGTGGAGGCCGCGGTGGACGTTGGCGTTGGTCGTCCGGTAGTAGTCGGCGATGGTCTCGACGACCGGCTCGGGCGTCTGCGTTGTGGCCGCGTTGTCGAGGTACACCACCTGCTCGCCGTCGAATTCGCGCTGGAGGATGGGGAAGTCCTCGCGGATACGCTCTACGTCCAAGAGCTCGGATTCAGAATGTCCCATTACCTCTATACAGGGACTCGACAGGCAACATTCCTTCGGTTCACCTAGAACTCCGCCGGGTGCCCGGCCTATCCCGATTCGGACTCGGCGGCCACCGCGTGCTGTTCCCGGTAGGTCTCCAGCCGGTAGTTGTCCCAGACGAGGTCACAGAGGACGTGGGCATACAGGACGAGAGCGGTAAACAGCGCCAGCGGCTCGGAGGCGAGCCAGAGGCCGAGCACGGCCGCGCCACCGATGAGGTGGTGGCTGAGGAGCCGCTGGAGCGGCCAGAGGTCCTGCGGGGCGAATATCTCGTCCTGGCCGCCGACGACGAGTCGCGGGTTTCGGAGAACGCGCCGGAACGCGGCCCAGTCGCCGGTCTCCAGTCGGGCCACGGCGAAGTGATCAACGTCGATGGCGACGCCGACGGCGACCGCGTAACCGACGGCAGCCCACCAGGGGAGCGGGACCGGCAGGACGGTCAGGCCAGCGGCCCCGACGGCTACGGAGGCGAGCGCGTGCTCTCGGGAGTACATACGCGTCCCTCTCGATGGGCGTACGCAAAGACTGTCGGGGTCGGCTTTCGGCAGCGACCGCAGTTACATCCAGAGCAGTTGCGCGTGGCGCGTCTCGCCGATGTCGAGGACGTTCTCCTCGTCGACGAAGCCGTGCTCGACGGCGACGCTGACGGCGTCATCGCCGACGATGTTGGCGACGGAACAGCGGGCGAGGCTGTCGACGATTTCGTCTTCGGTAGCCGATTCGCCGCCGTAGAACTCCTCGTTGACGGTGAGTGACACGGGGCCGTTCTCGAACGTTTCGCCCATGATGTCGGGATCACAGACCGAGACGAGCAACCCCTCGTCGGTGTCGCGTTCGTTGAGTATCATTCCAGCAGTTGCTGTTCGGCCTCCTCGCGCATCTCGTCGACTTCCTCAGCCAGTTCCTCGGCGCGGTCGAACTCGCCGACCTCTTCGAGAGCGCGGGCCTTCTCTTCGAGCACATCGGCGTTCCGGAAGCCCAGCCGGACCGCGTTGTCGAACGCGTCGATGGCCTCATCAGCCAGTCCGCGTTCGAGCAGGAAGAAGCCGCGGTTGTACCAGCCTTCACCGAATCGGGGGTCGATCTCGACGGCGCGCTCGGCGTGTTCCAGTGCCTGCTCGGAGCGGCCGGACTTCCACAGCGCGTACGCGAGGTTCGTCTCCGCCGTGGCGGCGTGATCGGACTCCTCGTCGAAATTGAGGGCTTCCTTGTATGCGCCGATGGCGGCGTCCCACTCCTCGAGTTCCGCGTGGGCCGCGCCCTTGTTCGTCCAGGCCTCTTGGAGAAGACGCTCCTCCTCCGTGTGCTGGGCAACGCGCTCGAAGGTTTCGGCGGCCTGTTCGTGGCGGTTGATGTGCATATACTCCAGGCCGACATCGAGTAGCTCCTCCGGTTCGACGGAGTCAGAGGAGATGTTCCGCTGGTCCAGCAGGTCGGTGACGACACGCGAGTCGACGGGATCGACCTTGTCCGGGTCTACCTCGAACTCCGGCGGTTCGAGGTCGAACCCCTCGTACGGCTCGTCGAACCCTTGCCCTTCGGAGAAGGAGTGATCGTCGTCGTGGTCTGTCATACCTCCTGATTGACGGCCAATCCGGTTAAGGCCTACGTCCACGGCTCGCCAGGATTTAGGTGGCAAGCGACCGGATTCTCGGATATGCGGGACCCACTGGCAGTGGACGTATTGCTCGTCTTCTTCGGGGGTGTATTTGCGGTCGTTGGCTGGGCCGCTATCATCTCGAACGAGGCCCCGCTGTCACTGCCCGCCGCTGGAGCGGGCGTTGCAGGAACGGTTGTTCTGGCGGTTCTCGTCGGACGCTACTTCGCGCAGCTATCGGCGCTCTGGCGCTGGGTGCCCAGTCCGGCGGAGACGCCCCGGGAACGAGCACAGGTGGGTCTCCTGATTGTGGCGGCCCTCCTCGCCCGGCTATCCCTCGGTCTACTTCCTGACACCGCCATCCCCGCTCTCTTCGGTGCCGCGGTCGCAATGGTCGCTCTGGGACTCGGACATAGTCTCTGGCGGTGGTATGCATCCCCGGACCACGGCAGCCACTGACCGCCGTCGTAGCTTTCTTGCGGATCTGACTGGAATCGCTAGCTATGACCAAACGCCTGTTCGTCAGCGTCGACCTGGACGGGCTCGAAGACGCTATCGAGAGCCTACAGAAGCGCTTCGACGGCGTCTCGGGGCTTCGGCTGACCGACCCCGAACAGGCCCACGTCACGCTGAAGTTCCTCGGCGACACCGAGCCCAACCGGGTTGATGACATCGTCACCGCTCTCGAAGCAGCGGTCGAGGACAGCGGCGTCGAGCCGTTCGAAGCCGAGTTCGGCGGTCTCGGCGTGTTCCCATCGCTGTCCTACATCAGCGTCGTCTGGATTGGCGTCCGCGACGGCAAGGGCGGTGCGGAACTGACTGCGTTGCACGAAGCCGTCGAAGACAGGACCGTTGCGATGGGATTCGACCCGGAAGACCACGAGTTCACGCCGCACGCGACCATCGCCAGGATGGACCACGCCGGCGGCAAAGAGACGGTACAGAACGCCGTCGAGAACGACGACCCTGACGTGGGACGCCTGCGGGTCGAGGAAATCCGGCTAAAGGAGAGTGAACTGGGACCTGACGGCCCGACGTACCGGACCGTGGAATCGGTGTCGTTGTGAGCGTATCCGGCTCCTAACGGTCCTAAACAGGGCGCGGCGACGTGCTGGGAGGGTGCCCCGCCACAGCCAGCGGTTGCCGTCGGTGTGAGATTCACACGAACAGTGTTGGAGGGTAAGTACTATGACATATTTTGTATGAAGAGAGGCGCGACGTAGGCGGTACTGTCGTAGAAATAGTCATTATCCGCACTGGAGCTGCAATTTGAAGCACTGCTGACTATTTGGATTGTACTGCCGGGCTGTTTAGGCCGGCCAAAACAAATCAGGTTAGTGACAATTTTTATCGGGCTGAGCAGCGTAGTACCGATATGGTCGCCGTCGAGAACGTTGCTTTCGTGTTCGTCGCGGGGTTGCTCACGGCGCTCGCCACCGGCCTCGGTGCGATCCCGTTCTTTCTCGTCGATGAGTTCTCCGACCGATGGAACGTCCTGCTGTGGGGGCTGGCCTCGGGAATCATGGTCGCCGCCTCCCTGTTCGGACTCGTCCGTGAGGGGCTGGCCTACGGATCGCCGGTGCTGATGGTTCCCGGTATTTTGGCCGGGGTCGGGCTCGTCGCCGTAGCACACGAACTGTTGGACGATTTCGACCACTCCCCGGAGCAGTTCGAGCAGGCTGATTTCACCAAGCTCCTGTTGATTCTGGGCATTCTGACTGTGCATAGCTTCCCCGAAGGTGTCGCTGTCGGCGTCTCCTTCGCGGAACTCGGGCTGGAATCGGCCACGCCCGAATCCGCCGTGGGTATCGTCGGCGTCTCCGTCCCGCTGCTGGCGGTGTTCATGACGGTCGCTATTTCCATCCACAATATCCCGGAGGGGACTGCCATCGCTATCCCGCTCCGTTCGCTGGGTGTCAGCGAGTGGAAGATGGTCTGGTGGGCGGTGTTCTCCTCGCTGCCACAGCCGGTCGGGGCCGTTATCGCGTACTACTTCGTCACGCTGGCGAAGGCGTTCCTTCCGTTCGGCTTCGGCTTCGCCGCCGGAGCGATGGTGTATCTCGTGCTCACGGAGTTCGTCCCCGAAGCGCTGGAGTACGGGGACGGCTTGCCGGGTGGGGGCAAACGCGAACTAACCGCCGGCGTCGTTGTCGGAGTGCTGGCGATGGTGCCGCTGGCGTTCGTCTAGAAGGGGAGTTTGTTCCGGATGACCGTGAGATCGACGAAGGCCTTCAGCGGGTCATCGTAGTCGTCGACGCGGGTTTCCATCCGGTAGTTCGAGTGGTCGACGGCGAAGAAGTACGGCCCGGGTTCGTCGAGTGACTCCCGTGCGCCGCCGTAGTCCGTTGACGCTTCGTAGATATCTGACCCCTCGGGCTGGACCGCTGTCTGGCTGAACTTGGGGTTCCCCGGCGGTGTCTCGTCGGGCTTTCGACCCTTGATGTACGTGTCGTACTGTTCGAACTGCTCGCGGTCAGTGAAAAAGTACACGTTAAACGGGATGTCCGCCTTGACGATGTACTGTAGCTCGCCGCCGGGGTCGGAGACGTCCGGGATCTCCTCCTTTATCCACGCTTCGTGTGGATTGACCCTGACATCCTGTTTCACGCTGACGACGACCTCACCGCCACCGCCCATGCAACCAGAGCCGACGGCTGTCGCACTGACACCCATTGTCTGGAGCAATTTCCGGCGCTTCATCCTTTGATAATCAGGGTTATTCGCTACTTAGTTCTACGTCCGCAGTTATAGCCGCTGATAACGGGCCGTGACCGGCTCGAAAAGGAAGGAATTTAAACCACGGCGCGGAACAAGCACCATACCATGGGTAAGAAATCGAAGGCTACGAAGAAGCGACTGGCCAAGCTCGACAACCAGAACAGTCGAGTCCCGGCCTGGGTCATGCTCAAGACGGACCGCGAGGTCCAGCGCAACCACAAACGACGCCACTGGCGGCGCAACGACACTGACGAATAATGAGCGCCAGTGACTTCGAGGAGCGTGTCGTCACCGTCCCGCTCCGAGACGCGCGAGCCGAACCGAACCACAGGCGCGCAGACAAGGCGATGATCCTCATCCGTGAGCACCTCGCCAAGCACTTCTCTGTCGACGAGGACGCCGTCCGCCTCGACCCCTCGATCAACGAGGCGGCCTGGGCTCGCGGTCGCGCCAACACGCCGAGCAAGATCCGTGTTCGCGCCGCCCGCTTCGAGGAAGAGGGCGAAGCCATCGTCGAAGCAGAGACCGCAGAGTAACGTTGCTCCGCGCGGCTTTCTCCGGGTCGTCGTACGTGGGTGTGTTCGCCCGTGCGACCGACGACTGTGTGCTGGTTCGCCCAGACTTAGACGAATCGCTGCTCGATGACCTGAGCGACGAACTCGACGTTCCGGCCGTGCCGACGACTGTCGGCCGCTCCGGGACCGTGGGCGCGCTCGCGACCGGCAACGAGAACGGGCTGGTCGTCTCCGAACGCGTCCGTGAGACCGAAATCGAACGGATTCAGGACGTCGTCGACGTGCCCGTGACGCGGTTGCCCGGCCGGATCAACGCCGCCGGCAACGTCGTCTGCTGTAACGACTACGGCGCGTACGTCCACCCCGACCTCTCCAGAGACGCCGTACAGGCAGTCAAAGACGGGCTGGACGTGCCTGTCGAACGCGGTGTCATCGCCGGTGTCACGACCGTCGGGACCGCCGCCGTCGCCACCAACAATGGCGTACTCTGCCATCCGAAGGCCACGGACGGCGAACTCGACGCCCTCGAGGAGGTCCTCGACGTGCCAGCTGACATCGGGACCATCAACTACGGTGGCCCGCTCGTCGGCTCCGGGCTGATCGCCAACGACAACGGCTACGTCTGTGGCTCGGACACCTCCGGGCCGGAACTGGGCCGTATCGACGCGGCGCTCGGCTACATCGACTGACGCGGTTTTTATTTCCCGCTCGCTCAGGACGGATGCTGGTGGCTGAGTTTCTCCGCCACCACGCCCGGAACGGGCAGTCCGCAGTCCCCACACGCCCAGGACCGGCTGGTTCCGCCACGCTCCAGCGTCAGGTCCTGCCTGAATCGCAGAGTCGCGCCGCACTGGCACTGGTAGGTCGTCTCGCTCATAGCCGGCTGTACGTATTGTTCCGGCAAATCCGTCAGGGTCGGTGACCATGATACTCCGTGTCAAAGAATAATATGATGTGTTCCCAACTAGCACGTATGGTCCAGCGAACCTCGCCCACGGAAGACCAGAACCGCCTCGTCTGCCGAAAGTGTGACTACTCGACAGGTGTGCTCCGGCCGTCCTGTCCCGAGTGTGGCGGCGATATGGTGTACGCTCCGGCGTCCGAGGAGTAGGCCCGCCGCTCGTTTTCCACCCGTGTGGCCGTATCAGTCGCTGGACAGGACGATCCATCTCGTGAATGAGACACACCCGGGACGGGCGGAAGGGGAAGATACTTCCCTGCCCTGCCCGCACCTGCGTGTATGAGCACGTACACTGTTCGCGGTAGTTTCCCGGCCCGAGACGGCCCACAGCAGTTCGAGAAGGAGGTCGACGCGCCAAACGAGAACGTCGCTGAGGAGCGCGTTTACAGCGACTTCGGCTCCCAGCACAACCTCAAGCGCACGCAGATCACGATCGAGGAGGTGGCAGCATGATGGGCGGTGGCGGCGGTGGCGGCGGCGGTCAGATGCAGCAGGTCGCACAGGAGATCGAGCAGATGGAGCAGGAAGTCGACGCTATCGACGAGGAGATCGAACGCCTCCGCGAGAAGCAGACTGACATCGACGAGGCCATCGAGGCCATCGAGACGCTTGACTCCGGCTCCACGGTGCAGGTCCCGCTCGGCGGCGACGCCTACATCCGCGCCACTATCGAGGATATCGACGAGGTCGTCGTCTCCCTCGGTGGCGGCTACTCCGCAGAGCGCGAGCAGGAAGGCGCTGTCAGCACACTGGAAACGAAGAAGGAAACGCTGGACGACCACATCAGCGATCTGCAGGAAGAGAAGGCCGAAGTCGAGACCGAGATGGAGGAACTCGAACAGCAGGCCCAGCAGATGCAACAGCAGCAGATGCAGCAGATGATGCAACAGCAAGAGCAGGAAGACGAGTAAGGCCGCATGTTCGACGGACTGAAGGACAAACTCAGCGGGTTCACGAGTGACGTCGAAGAGGACGTCGACGAAGAGGCACTCGAAGCGGAGGACGAACCGGACGCCGACGAGGCAAACGGGGAAGCGCCTGCCGAACAGGCAGCCGACGCTGAGCCCGCAAAAGACTCGCAGCCGTCCGAAGACGACACGCAGGCGGCGGCAGCGACGCCAGCAGCCACGGACGACCAGTCCGGCGCTGACTCTGAACCGCCAGTCGCGGACTCCGAGGCGATAGATGAGTCAGCCACGGCGTCGTCCACGGCAGTCGAAGACGTAGATGCAAGCCCCGCGGACGATTCACAGCCGGACGACACCGCGGAGACCGATGACGACTCGGTGTCCGACGCCGAGTCGGAGTCTGAAGACGACGATAGCGGCCGCGGCCTCGCCGCGAAGGCGAAGCTCATGGCGACCGGGAAGACGGTCATCGAGGAGGAGGACTTACAGAGCCACCTCGACGACCTCGAACTGGCGCTGCTGTCGAGCGACGTGGAGATGAGCGTCGCCAACGAGATCCTCGACGGCGTCAAGGAGAACCTCACAGGCCAGACCCGCCGACGGCTCTCCAGCACGGGGAACCTCGTCCGGGACGCGCTCCGGGAGTCGCTGTACGACGTCATCAACGTCGGCCAGTTCGACTTCGACGAGCGCGTCCAGCAGGCCGACAAGCCCGTCACCATCGTGTTCACCGGGGTCAACGGCGTCGGAAAGACGACCTCGATTGCGAAACTCGCCCAGTACTTCGAGGAACGCGGGCTCTCGACGGTGCTCGCCAACGGCGACACCTACCGCGCTGGCGCGAACGAGCAACTCGAAAAGCACGCCGAGAACCTCGACAAGAAGATCATCACCCACGAGCAGGGGTCGGACCCGACGGCGGTCATCTACGACGCCGTCGAGTACGCCAAGGCCAACGACATCGACGTGGTGCTTGGCGACACGGCCGGCCGACTCCACACCTCGGACGACCTGATGGCCCAGCTGGAGAAGATCGACCGCAACATCGACCCGGACATGACGCTGTTCGTGGACGAGGCGGTCGCGGGCCAGGACGCCGTCAACCGGGCACGCGAGTTCAACGACGCGGCCGAGATCGACGGGGCGATCCTGACGAAAGCCGACGCCGACCCGCAGGGCGGCGCGGCAATCTCCGTCGCGCACGTCACCGGCAAGCCGATCCTCTTCCTGGGGACCGGCCAGGACTACGACGACCTCGAACCGTTCGACCCCGAGGAAATCGTCGACAGCCTCATCGGCGAGTAGGCCTCCGGACTTCGCGGTCATTTTTGCCGCTACCTAGTAGCTGTGAGCGGTAACTGCCGACCCTGATTGTGTGGAACCCATAGAGTCCGGGCCGTCGCGCCGGGACAGCCCTGTTGATAATGAGGCAATTGTTACCACCTCAGGGGAGGTGTGGTCGTTTTCGCCGGCAGGGGCGCGTTGAAGACGCTCGTTATTCATTATCAATCCACACAGTATTGTGGTGTGATAGTAATGAACAAAGTTGAACGCTGGAAACAGGAGAAGCATCCGCTGGACGTTATCGAAGACGTTGCGCAGTATGCGGCCGAGGAGTTGAGTTTCGAGGAGATTGAGGACCGGGCCGACGACGGCGAGTGGGAGCGACTGAAGTGGGCCGGGCTGTACGCCCACGGTCGCCAGGACGGCTACTTCATGATGCGGACCAAAGTCCCCGGCGGCTATCTCTCGCCCGAGCAGGCCGAAGTCATCGGCGAGGTCGCCGACGAGTACGCCACCGCGCCTGAGGAGTACGGCGGTGAGGAACAGAACGATATCTGGGGTGACGCGTTCCTCGATATCACGACCCGCCAGGACGTCCAGATGCACTGGATCGAAATCGAGGACGTGCCCGAAATCTGGCAGCGCTACGACGAGGTCGGTCTGACGACGGTCCAGGGCTGTGGCGACTCGGCGCGGAACGTGCTTGGCTGTCCCGCCGCTGGGCTGGACGATCACGAGTGCTTCGACGCCCAGCCCGTCGTCGACGCCATCTCGGAGTTTTTCACGAAAAACCGGGAGTACGCGAACCTCCCGCGGAAATTCAAAATGACGATTACCGGCTGCCGGCAGGACTGCGCGCAGTCCCAGATCAACGACGTGGGACTGACGCCGGCCCGCCGCGAAATCGATGGCGAGCAGTACTACGGCTTCCACGTCAGAGTGGGCGGGGGCCTCTCGGACGGGCCACGGATGGCCTCGGACCTGGACGTGTTCGTCCCGCCGGCGGACGCCGTCGAGTTCTGCCGGGCCGTCGCCCAGAGCTTCAAGGAACTGGGCGACCGCACCAACCGCGGCGTCTGCCGGATGCGCTATCTCGTCCAGCAGATGGGCGTAGAGACGTTCGAAGACGCGGTCCGGGACCGCTGTGCCGTTGACCTGCCGACCCGCGGCACCGACCTCACGGAGGGGTATCGGGGCGACCACGTCGGTGTCCACGACCAGCGAGAAGACGGTCTGAAATACGTCGGCTTCAACGTCATCGCCGGCCGGATGGGCGGCGACGAGTTCCGGCGAGCGGCTCACGCTGCCCGGGAGTACGGCACGGAGGACGCATCGGTCAGACTGGCGACCGACCAGAACTTCCTCATCACGCACGTTCCCGAGCGAAACATCGGCAATTTGCTGAATACGCCCTTTGCCCGGAAGTACCAGCCCGACCCCGGCCCGTTCTCGCGGGGTGCGGTCGGCTGCACCGGCTCGGAGTTCTGCAACTACGGCATCATCGAGACGAAAAACCGCGTCCGCCGCTGGGCGAAGGCCCTGGACCGCCGGATCGACGTGCCTGACGAGATAGACGTGGTCCGGATGCACATGTCCGGCTGCTCGGCCTCCTGCGCGCAGCCGCAGATCGCTGACATCGGCTTCCGCGGCGAGACGGTGCAGGTCGACGACCCCGAGGGAACCACCAACGAAGAGGGCGACAATATCATCGAGGGGATGGACTTTGGCCTCGGCGGGAGCCTCGGCGCGGACAACGAGTTCCTGGATTGGGTTGAACACGCCGTCCCGGCGGACGCCGTCATTCCGGCGCTGGAAGAACTGTTCGAGGCCTATGCCGACGAGCGAACGGACGGCGAGCGGTTCTACGAGTGGTGCCGCCGCGTTGACAACGACCGGCTTCGCTCGGTGATGCGGCGGGCCGACGCCAATGTCGACGGCGGCGTCGCACACGGTGACGGCGGCGGCCGCGGGGAGGTGGCCGACGATGACTGACCGGCGCTACCGGCGGCAGGTCGCGCCGGCCGACGCTGCGCCCGAGTTCGTCGTGTCGACGCCGGACGCTCCCACGGACCGCGACGACGCCGACCCACCGCTGGTGACTGACGGTGGCCGACCGATGCCCGGCGTCCCGAGTGACGGTCAAGACGACGCCTGTGGCTGCGGGAGCGATTGCGGGTGTAGCGGGGGCGACAGCGGGCACAGTCACGGCCACAGCCATAGTGGGGAGCGGCGCGTCCGCCCGGACGGCGGGACCGGCGCGGCGAACGTCGAACCGGACGGCAAACTCAAACCCATCCGGTTCACGGAGCCGGCGACGGGGACCAGCCAGAACGTCGACGACGGCCGGCCGGACGAACGGGTGGGCGTTCCCGACGGCGCTGACCTCGAGACGCCCGGCGACGGCATCCGCGCCGAGATGAACGACATCGAGGAGCCCGAGGGCAAAACGTGGTTTATCGAACTCGACGAGGCCGTCATCCAGGCCGACCGCTGTATCCAATGTGGGACCTGCGTCGCGGCCTGTCCCAGCGACTCTATCGGCATCGGCGACGATGACCTGCCGAAGCTCGTGAAGATGTGTACCGGCTGCTCGCTGTGCTGGGATATGTGTCCCCGCGGCGGCCTCCGCTACGAGCGCCAGTGGAAGATCACTGGCGGCGACGACAACGTCAAAGGCGCGGGCGACCCCATCACGGAGTTCTCAGCAAAGGTCGAGGACGATTGGCGGGAGAACGCCCAGGACGGCGGCCTCGTGACCTCGGTACTGTGTCACTTGCTGGAGGCCGGTGAGATCGACGGTGCGCTCATCGCCACAGAGAGTGACGACGCCGAGTGGAAAGCCGAATCGTTCCTCGCAACGACGCCCGAGGAGTGCATCGACAACGCCGGGAGCTTCTACAACCAGACGCTCGCGCTGGGGAACCTCGACCTCGAGCAGTGGGAACACAAACTCGACGTCCCGCTGTCGGAGGCCTCACTCGCGCTGGTCGGCACTCCCTGCGAAATCGAGGGAATTCGCGCCCTGAAGGATTTCGACTGGGACTACGCCGCCCAGGAGGACGGCGTCCGAGCCATCGACTACACCATCGCGCTGATGTGTACGAAGAACTTCAACTACTACTCGCTCATCGGCGAACTCATCGAAGAAGAGCGTGGCATCGACCGCGCCGACATCGGCAAGATGGACGTGCTCCACGGGAAGATGATGGTCTACGGTGAGGACGGAGAGATGCTCCTGGAGGAAGACGTGGAGAACTTCCACGACGCCGCCCTCAAGGGCTGTGACGAGTGTGCCGACTTCACTGGCTACTGTGCCGACCTCACCGTCGGTTCCGTCGGGTCCAGCGACGAGTACTCCTCGGTCATCGTCCGAACCGAAACCGGCCTGCGGGCGTGGGAACTGACCGAACCTGACCTTGATTACCACGACCTCGAAGACCGCTCTGCCGTCGGCAAGCTCCAGGGCTGGGACAAGAAGAAGGCCTTCGACGCGCTGCAGCGGCCCTTTGACCCCGACGCACCGCGGTTCATCGACTACGCCGACCACGCCGAGCACTACGGGACCGAACTTCACCCGCACGAGAGCGACTAGTGACGAGGGTCCCGAGACGTTTGGCAACACAGCCTGTCTTATACCGTTGCTAAACAGCAGCCGGCCGGGTTTTGGCCATGAAGCGGCCGCCTGACCGGCGCCACAGGGCAAATAGCGACACGATAGTCCGCTTGGAAGATACAGATACCTATGTGCTCGATAATCGTCTGTGAACTGGGTGACTCGGATGGTTACTACCCGTTTATACGACCGAACCGGGGCACGTCGAGGCTCGGGTGACGAAGCGTGGGCCGACCGCAGAACCGCTTACATACCCGATCCGGAACTACCGTTCGATCAATCATGATCTGAAACAGATCGTTCATAACCGTTTCGCGAACCGGCCCAACTTCAGATGTGGCTAATCCATCCGGTCGGTCCTCTGTCTGACGCTTAGCAGGTCATTCATAAACTGCCCTGGTAGTCTTCGTGCAAACGCTATGGAACGACCGATCACATCTCGGCGGAACGTTATCAAAATCACAGGCGGCGCGCTCGTGGCTCTCGCTGGCTGTGGCGGCTCCGACGGCGGCAGCGGAACAGAAACCGACGGCGGCGGTGCCGAAGCTCCGGACACGTCCACGTCGGAAGAGACTGACGCGATGACAGAAGACGAGACGGAACCGGCGATGGAGACCGAGACGGAGACTGCGTTCGAAACCGAGGAAGAAACCGGAATGGATACCGAGACTGAACTCGGCGAGAACGACACCGATGCTCTCGGGAACGAGACCGAGACGCCGGGTAACGGAACGGATCTGCCGGACAACGGGACTGAGATACCAGGCAACGAAACGGACCTGCCAGGTAACGAGACTGAGATCCCGGGCAACGAAACGGACATGCCGGGCAATGAAACCGGTACGGCCGGCAACGAAACGGAGAGCAACGAAACGACGAACACGACCGGAGAATAAGCCGCTGACGCCGTACCGGGTCGTTTTCTGACTGTCCGAGCCGTGAGGTCCGCGGACCGTTGCTACTCTCGGGCGGCCTCGACGGCGGCGACGAACTCCGCGGCCTGTTCGCGGACGCCGTCCATGTCGTCGTTCTCGATTGCTTCGTAGTTGACCAGTGCCGAGCCTGCGCCGACGGCGACCGCGCCGGCATCGAAGAACTCGTCGACGTTGTCGGTCGAGACGCCGCCGGTCGGCATAATCGGCACGTCCCCGAGCGGACCCTGCAGCGCGCCGATGTGGGCCGGGCCGACCGTTTTTGCAGGGAACATCTTCAAGATGTCCGCGCCGGCCTCCATCGCGTCGGCGGCCTCCGTCGGCGTCATAACGCCGGGGATGGCGACGACGCCCTCGCGATTACACACGTCGAGCACGTCCTCGTTGAGGTTCGGCGCGAGGACGAACTCCGCGCCGGCCTCAATAACGTTGCGGGCGGCGGCGGCGTCCATGACCGTACCGGCCCCGATGATAGCGTCGGTGTCGTCGAGCGCCTTGTCGACGGCGGCGATCATGTCCGAGCAGCGCTTGGCGTCCGCGGTGAGTTCCAGCGCCGTGACGCCGCCCTCGTGGACGGCCGTCGCCACGTCGACCATTTTCTCTTCGGGAATCCCGCGAAGGACCGCTGTGACGCCGCTGTCGACCAGTTGCTGTTGTACCGCCTGTTTGCTCGTCATGGGCGCAACTGTGATGGGGTGGCCCAAAAGCGTGTCTGAACCGCCGAGCCCCCTCGCTACGTGTCGGGATCGTACGGGCGCGCGATGTCGGTCGGCGGCGCGCCAACGCCGAGGACCGTGACTGGTTCGTCGGCGTCGGCGGGGTTGTGCGCACGGTGTGGGCTCTCCGGTTCGGCGACGAACACCTCGTCGGCCGAAACGACGTACTCCCCGTCGGGCGTTTCGACGTGGAGCGTGCCGTCGAGCACGTAGAACAGCTCCTCGCGCGTCTCGTGGTAGTGATAGCTTCGCGAGAGGTCCTCGCCGGGCACCATTTCGTAAGTGGCCGCGTGGAGCGCGTGGAGTTCGGTGGCGTCGGAGACCCCGCGCCGGTCACAGGGATAGTCCTCAGTCTCCGACAGGTCTTCGGGATCGATCTGGTGATAGCCCATATCGTCCGTGGGGGCATCGGTGGGCAAAAGCGTGGTCACGGCGACTCAGGCGAACAGCCAGACCAGCATGGAGAGCGTCCCGATGGAGACCACTGTCGAAGTGAAGACGTTCAGCGAGGCGAACGCCGCGTCGCCCCCCAACTCCGTCGTGTAGACGTACGTCGACACCGCTGTCGGGGTGCCGAGCATCACGACTGCCGCGCCCAGCGCTGTCGTATCGACGGCGAGCGAGGAGTATACCAGCCACGCCAGCGCCGGCATCCACAGCACCTTCAGCCCGACGACGCTGACGGTCTTCTGCAGGTCCGACACCGGGAGGTCCGTGTCAAGCGTCGCACCGATACACAGCAGGGCGACCGGGAGCGCCAGCTCAGCCGGCGGGCCGAGCGCACCGATGAGTAGCTCCGGAACGGCTAGCGATAGAACCGAGGCTGTGATGCCGGCCGCCAGCGCGATGAGCACCGGGTTCGTGAGGAGTTTCCTGCACTCGCCCAGCAGCGAGGCGTCGCTGCCGTTGATGCGGACTAACACGAACACCGTCACCGGGACGTGGGTCACCGCGCCGATGCCGAGGATGACGCTGGCGACGGCCGTCGCTTCGCTGCCCATCGTCGCCGCCACGAGCGGCAGCCCGAGAAACCCCATGTTGCTGTGATACGACTGGACGACGGAGACGCTGCGGCGGTCGGGAGACTCCAGCCGCCGGTGGACGAGCCAGCCCAGCGTTATCGTCAACGCGATGACGGCCCAGAACCCCCCGAGTAACGCCGGTGAAATAATCTCCCGCAGCGGTCGGTCGTACGTGGATCGAAATATGAGCGCCGGCAGCGCGACGGTAAAGACGAGGGAGGTGAGGGTATCCGTCCGCCGTTCGGTCAGCAGCCCGAAGTGGCCGGCGGCGACGCCGGCCGAAAGAAAGGCGACCATGAATCCGAGCTGCCCGAGAACGGCCATATTGTCGACCAGTCGGTTCGACCTTTTGACCCTTTCGTCACGGGCGAGAATCCGTTTAATCATGTAGTTACCGCCTCGCACGGTCAGACCGCCTCCCGAAACTGGCCGGGGGCATCTGGCCCGGGTGGCCGTTCTGGCACGCCGTGACAGCCGCTCCGAGCGCAGTTTCAAGCCGGTCGGCTCCCGCGACTCTCCTCGCGGTTCGTGGCTGACGGCCCGACAACAAGCCTTTACCCGCGCCGTCGCGTATCTCGGTCCAACAATGGTACTCGACGATCTTGGGAGTTCGCTCCGGGGGACGCTTGATGACCTCCGGGGGAAGTCCCGGCTCTCCGAGGAGGACATCGCGGACATCGTCAAGGAGATCCAGCGGTCGCTGTTGCAGGCCGACGTGGACGTCGGGCTCGTTCAGGACCTCTCTGACAGCATCGAGACGCGTGCGCTGGAGGAGGAACCGCCGGCGGGCACGACGCCGCGGGACTGGGTTCTGCGCATCGTCTACGAGGAACTGGTCGACCTCGTCGGCGAGTCTACGGAGCTCCCGCTGGAGGAACAGACGATCATGCTCGCCGGCCTCTACGGGTCGGGGAAGACGACGACGGCCGCGAAGATGGCCTGGTGGTTCTCGACGAAGGGGCTCCGGCCGGCCATCATCCAGACCGACACGGACCGGCCCGGCGCGTACGACCAGGCCAAGGAGATGGCCGAGCGCGCCGAGGTGGATTTCTACGGCGACCCCGACGAGAACGACCCCGTGAAGATCGCCCGCGAGGGGCTGGAAGCGACGGAGAACGCGGACGTTCGCATCGTGGACACGGCGGGCCGTGACGGCCTGAACGAGGAGCTCATCGAGCAGATCGAGCGCATCGAGCAGGAGGTCCAGCCCGACCGGGACCTGCTCGTGCTGGACGCGGCGATGGGCCAGAGCGCCAAGAGCCAGGCCGCCGACTTCGAGGAAGCCATCGGCATCGATGGCGTCATCATCACGAAACTCGACGGGACGGCGAAAGGTGGGGGCGCGCTCGCCGCCGTCAACGAGACCGACTCCACCATCGCTTTCCTCGGCGCGGGTGAGACGGTCAAGGACATCGAGCGGTTCGAGCCTTCGGGGTTCATCTCCCGCCTGCTCGGGATGGGCGACCTCAAACAGCTCACCGAGCGCGTCGAGCGCGCGATGGAGGAAACCCAGGAAGGCGACGAGGAGGACTGGGACCCCGAGGACATGCTTGAGGGGCAGTTCACTCTCAAGGACATGCGCAAACAGATGCAGACGATGAACAACATGGGGCCGCTGGACCAGGTGATGGACATGATCCCGGGCCTGGGCGGCGGGCTGATGGACCAGCTCCCCGACGACGCGATGGACGTGACCCAGGAGCGGATGCGGGACTTCGACGTCATCATGGACTCGATGACCGAGGAGGAACTGGAGAACCCCCGCGTCGTCGGCCAGTCCCGGACCGA
>ENA-ORCR01000274-ORCR01000274.1-marine-metagenome-genome-assembly--contig:-NODE-274-length-40960-cov-3.718685_pt1 | contig 40960 bp, 33 predicted proteins | sample MGYA00237782_ERZ508514 | MGnify/ENA primary metagenome ERZ508514 (study PRJEB26185, sample SAMN06268960) | marine metagenome | isolation source: Eden Landing Ponds, San Francisco, CA, USA | place...
CCCGCCAGGTTCGAGCCGCCACACACGGTCGCGGCTGTGGCTCCATCACCCGCGAGTTCGGCTGCCTCGGTCCGGCGCTCCCCGGCGACGTTCTGCAACTCGACGGCGAACAGGGTCGCGACCGACGCAGGGATGATCCCGCGCGGTCCGACGGCGCTGATGAACAGGCGCTCGTTGAAGGTGAAGCGGTCGCCGACCGTCGAGATCATGACGAGCAGCGGGCGGATGACGAGTGCGACGGCCGCGACGACTGCGAGACCCGGAATTCCGACCTCGATGAGCGTCTGGGGATTGAGCTGTGCCGCCAGCGCGATGAAGACGAAGGAGAGGACGACGAGCGTCACGTCGCCCTTGAAATCCGTGATCTCCTCCTCGTAGGGGATGTCCATGTTTCCGAGGACCATCCCCGCGGTAGCCACGGCGGCAACACCGGCCTCGCTGGCGAGGGTGTTCGCGCCGGCGAACGCGACGAGCGCGCCCGCGAGCACGAGGAGGCGTGCGTTACGGGGCGCGTCGCCGGGCGAAAGGTCGACGTACCGGAGCAAGTAGAAGACCGCCGCGGCCACTGCGAGGCCGACGAAGATGCCGATCCCGATCCTGCTCGCGAACGACTGGACGAAGCCGTCCGCGGCGGAATCCGGATTGAGCGCCTCGAACACCACGACGGCGATGATCGCCGCGGTCACGTCGTTGACGATCCCTTCCGTTTCGAGGACGGCCGCGACGCGGTCCCGGACCGGGACGACCTGCAGAATCGGCGTGACGACCGTCGGGCCGGTCGCGACGAGCAAGGCACCGATGAGGAAGGAGAGTTCCCAGGTCGCCGTGGCGAAGGCCAGTTTGACCGCGACGGCGGTCCCCAGGAGCGCGATCACCGCCCCGATGGTCACCATCCGGAACGCCTCCGCTGGCGCCTCCCTGATGCGTTCGAGGTGGAGGTGGAACGCGCCCTCGAAGACGATGATGGCGACTGCGAGGCCGACGATGGCCGGCAGCGCCTGGCCGAACGTCTCGCTGGTGACCCAGCCGAGGCCGGGTCGGCCGATGATGACGCCGACGAGGAGGTAGAAGATGATACTCGGGACCCGCAGGCGCGCGGCGAGCACCTGTGCGAGGATTCCGAGTCCGATGATCCCGGCGACCAGCGGGATCAACAGTTCGCTACCGCCGGTTGCCACTGTGTCCCTCCATCTGGTCGGGTTCACGGAAGCCCCAGATATAAACGCACTCACTCGCGGCAGGAAATTCGTCCCACGGGAGCCCGTTCGGCCTGCCGACCGGGAAGGCCCGAACTGTCGGACGCTATCCACGCGAGGGCAGGTATATCGTCTGGCGCTACCTGCTGGAAGTCACGTGAGTCGTCGAACGCCGAGTGCTGGCAATCGCGTCTGTGGCCGGCACGCCTCCGCACCGGTCGTCCCTCCCCCGAGACCCGGCCGCGTTCGGCGGCCCTCCCGGGCCCCTCGGAACGCCGCGGCCGGATCAGGCCGACGGTGGTGACGACAGACTCCGGACTCGCTCGACGCGTCTGGTCTCGGCGTCGTAGTCGATGACGTCGTGGTCGGCTAGCTTCGGCAGGTGTGCGTGATGCAGCGAAACTTCGACCCGTTCGATCAGGGCCTCGGCCGGCACCGTGTCGTCGGCCTCGCGGGCCGCGACCATCGTGGCGAGCGGTTCAAGCCCCATCGATCCACCTCGTTCAGCGAGTAACGAGAGTGCGAGCCGCCGTCGCCCGTCAGAAAGGAGCGAATACCGGTCGCTGCGAGTCAGGTTGACGCCGGTACTGTCGTCTTTCGCGTCGGTGGGTTTCGTCTTTGACATTGTGTTCCTCCCGATTCGCTCGGGTGTATGAATTGAGAAGTGCTACGGGGGAGTAAGGACTGGCTATAACTAATTAGGTGGTCGAAGCCTGGTCGATTCGATACTCCTAGATTCAATTACATTCCGGTTCGAGAGTGTCAGTCGCCTTGTTCGTTCCAGATACAGATCAGTAGGGAACACCACCCGGACTCCGCCGGCGGAAGCTTGTTGCGTGTCCCCCTCCTGAAGCGGATAATGGAAACCCAGCGGCTAACTGAGAGCCTTCGGGAGACGCTGGCGGTGTTCGATACGGCGGGGGAGCCCCAGACGACGAGTGAGGTGGCCGAAGCACTCGACCTCGGCAGACGCAGCACCTACGACCGACTCGACCGACTGGTCGACCACGGCCACGTCCGAACCAAGAAAGTCGGCGCGAGTGCACGCGTCTGGTGGCGGGTCCCCACATCGACCGGTGACGAGACAGCCGACGAGAACTGGCCGGCCGCGGCTCAATCGCTCGTCGCCGACGTGTTCGACCGTGCACAGGTCGGGATGTACGTCCTCGACGCCGACGGCGAGGTCGCCTGGCACAACGACGCCTTCGAGCGATATTTCGGGATCGATCGCGCCGCAATCGTCGGCCGCGACGAGGAGACACTCGTGGCGGAACTGCTCGCCCCTGCCGTCGAGCAGTCGGCGACGTTCGCAGAGCGAGACCGTGCGGCCGACGACCGGGACGACGAGGCGACAGTCGATGGGACCGACACTGCCGACGCGCGCTTCCAATGTCACGTCACCGACGGCGAGGGCCGGTCCGAGCGGTGGCTCGAACATCGGTCAGAGTCGATCGACTCGGGCGTCTTCGCGGGCGGACGGGTCGAATTCTACGTCGACGTGACCGAGCGAGTACGGACCGAGCGAGCCTTTCGGAGCCAGCGCGACCAGTTCGAGTCGCTCGTCGACGCCGTCGACGAGTACGCCATCTTCAGGCTCGACGCTGACGGGTGCGTCCAGACCTGGAACGCCGGTGCAGCACGTCTGAAGGGCTACAGCGCCGAGGACATCGTCGGCGAACACGTCTCGACGTTCTACACCGACCGCGACCGGGAGGCCGAGGTGGCCACGGCGAATCTCAGGGCTGCGGCCGAGCGCGGGTCCGTCGAAGACGAAGGGTGGCGAGTTCGGGCCGACGGGTCCCGGTTCTGGGCCAACGTCACCATCACCGCGATCCGGGACGACAGCGGCGAACTCGACGGGTACGCGAAGGTTACTCGGGACATGAGCGACCGATTGGCCTTCGAGCAGGAACTCCAGAGCGAGCGAGACCGCCTCGAAGAGCTATTCGACGCACTGCCGGTGGCTGCGGCAGTCGTCGACGAGGACGGTGTCATCCGCTCGAACGACCAGGCGCGTCGGCTCTTCGACGTGGGCGAATCGGGGGCCGAAGCCGGATTGGTCCAGCGGCCGGTGTTCGACGAAGCCGGCGACGAAGTGGCCGACGACGACCTGCCGCACGTGCGGGCCCTCGAAACCGGCTGGCCGGTCCGGGACTGGGTCGGCCAGTTCGAACGCTCGGGCGGGACCCGTCAGTGGCTCTCTCTCACTGCCGTCCCGTTGACCGATAGCGATGGCGGCGTCGAGCAGGTGATCGTCTCGGCAGAGGACGTGACCCAACTGAAAGAACAGGCGCGGCAGTTGCGCCGCACTCGTGACGGCCTGGAACACGAACTCGACGAGGTGCTCGAACGCGTCGACGACGGCTTCTTCGCCATCGACGACGACTGGCGGTTCACCTACGCCAACGAGCAGGCTGCGGAGATGGTCGAACGGGACCGCTCGGAACTGATCGGTGCGAACATCTGGGACCGGTTCCCGGCCGCCGTCGAGACGGCCTTTCAGCAGCAGTACGAACACGCGATGGAGACGGGCGAGTCCGTCACCTTCGAGGAGTACTACGCACCGCTCGGGGTCTGGTTCGAGGTGTCGGTCTACCCCTCCGAGAGCGGGCTCTCGATCTATCTGCAGGACGTGACCGAGCGAAAGGAGCGCGAGCGCGAACTCGAACGCTACCGGACCATCGTCGAAGCGGTCGACGAGGGGATCTACGTCGTCGACGAGGCCGGGGCCTTCACTGCCGTCAACGACACCTACGCGGCGATGGTCGGGCGCGAGCGGGAGGCGCTACTCGGCAGCCACGTCTCGCTCGTGATCGACGACGAAGAGACGCTCTCGGCCGCCCAGGAAGTAGAGTCGGACCTCGCCGACGGGGAGACGCCCGATAGCTCACTCGAAGCGACGATGACGAACCCCGACGGCGAGACCTGGGTCGGTGAGGCCACGTTCTCGTTGATGGAGACCGAAGACGGGCACGAACGAGTCGGCATCGTGCGAGACATCACAGACCGGAAAGCGCGCGAACAGGAACTCGAACGCTACGAACAGATCGTCGAGACCGTCGACGATGGCATCTACGCGCTCGATAGCGACGGCCGCTTCGCCCTCGTCAACGACGCACTCTGTGACATCCTCGGATACGAACGCGAGCAACTGCTCGGAATGCCCGCCACGACGGTGTACGACGATGCGTACGCGTCGGTGATCGAAGAGCGCGCCGCGGCCGTCAGTGCGGGGGTACAGGACGTCGCCACCATCGAATTCGAGGTCATCCGGGCCGACGGGACGCGCGTCCCGGTCGAGACGCGCTACGAACCCTTCTCCTACGACGAAGGGGACGTCGGTCGATGTGGCGTCGTCAGGGACATCTCAGACCGTATCGAACGCGAACGGGAACTCCAGCAGCGAGTCCGGCAACAGGAGGTGGTGACCGACCTCGGTCAGCGTGCGCTCGAGGACCGTGATCTCGACGGACTGATGGCCGCTGCGTCCGACCAGGTCGCGACCACCCTCGACTGTGCGTCCTGCCGACTGTTCGACCTGGGCCCCGAGTCCGAGTACCTGCGCGTGCGCCAGCGTGTCGGGGTGGCGCGGAGTGTCGACGAGTCGACGACGGCCACCACCGTCGAAGCCGATTCGCTGGCCGCGGACACGCTCCAGGCGTCCGAACCAGTCGTCGTCACGGCCGACCCAGGTGGGCGCGGAGACGCGGATCCAGACGTTCCCGACGACGCTGGGCGCCGGAGCGCGATCGGAGTCGTCATCGGGCCGCAGGACGACCCCTGGGGCGTGCTCACCGTCCGGGACACCGAATCCAGGGAGTTCTCGGAGCAGGACGTCTACTTCGTGCAATCGGTGGCAGCGATTCTCGCGACGGCCATCAACCGACACGACCACGAAGCCGCGCTCGTCGAACAGCGCGAACAGCTGGCGGCGCTCAACAGCCTCAACCGGGTCGTCAGGGAGACGACGGACGCGGTCCTGGAACAGTCCACGCGCGAGGAAATCGAACGCACCGTCTGCGAACGGCTCGCAGCCACCGGCTCCTACTCCTTCGCCTGGATCGGCGAAGTGGACGAGACCACCCAGTCGGTCGCGGTGCGCACCGAAGCGGGCGTCGAGGACCCCCTCGGCGACCGCAAGATCTCCCTCGACCCCGACGACGAGCGAGCGGCCGGACCGACCGGCCGGGCCATCCGCACCGGGACCGTCCAGTCGATCCAGTCGCTCGGGTCCCGGCACGACGACGACCACTGGGAGGACGTGGGCCAAGCGTACGACGTCGCCGCCGCCGCTTCGATCCCGATCAGTTACGAGGGCACGACCTACGGCGTCATCTCCGTCTACGCGTCGCGGCCGACGGCGTTCCAGGGGCAGGAACTCGCGGTGTTGGGCCAACTCGGGGAAGTCGTGGGCCACGCCATCGCCGCAACCGACCGCAAGCAAGCGCTGTTGAGCGACGAGGTCGTCGAACTGGCGTTTCAGGTCCCCGACGTGTACGGGGCGTACGACCTGGACGTTGCGACGACGGGCCGGTTCTCGCTGGACCACGTCGTCCAGGTCGCCGACGAGGAGTTCCTCGTCTACGGGACGAGCACGGCCGAGGCCGTGGCGACCCTGCGCGAGCTCGTCGACCGTGTCCCGCACTGGACGGACCTGACCTTCACGGACGACGAGGAGACGAGGTTCGAACTCAGATTGGACGAGCCGCCGGTCCTCTCGACGCTCGCCTCCCTCGGTGGCTCCGTCGAGCGTGCCGTGGTCGAAGACGGCGATTATCGCATGACGCTGCACCTCTCGACGGGTGCGAACGTCCGACAGGTCATCGACGCCGTCACCGCGGAGTACCCCGAGGCGACCATGTTGCGTCGCCAGCAGGTGACCAAGGACAGCGACCGGCCGCGGCCGGCGGACAGGCTCCTCGCTGACCTCACCGACCGCCAGCGGGTGACGCTCCAGGCGGCCTACCACGCCGGCTTCTTCGAGTGGCCACGCGACGCCTCCGGCGAAGACGTCGCCGAGTCGCTCAAGGTGTCGCCGCCCACCTTCCACCAGCACCTCCGCAAGGCCGAGGGGAAGGTCTTCGCCGGGCTGTTCGACTCCACGAGCGCCTGATAGATTGCCGAATGGCGGGCAGCAGGTATCCGCGGGGCTGCGCTCGTCAGTCGGCCTGGTCCAGCGCCGTCAATACGCCCCGGACGTTCATCGCGATTTCGGCCTCGGCTTTCTCGTCGCCCCAGAGCTCGCGCTCGGCGTCGGCCTCCGCGACGAAGTGCTCGATGACCGCGTCGTCGTCGTCGAGTTCCGCGCGAGCCTCGGCGACCGCGCCGACCCACGATTCGAGGACGTCGGCGTACGCGTCGAGTTTGTCACCGGCCAGCGCGGGGCCGAAGTGCGTGTAACAGATGACCTCGGGGTCGAGCGAGCGCAACAGGTCGACGTCTTCCTGGCACTGTTCGGGGTCGAAGTTCGAGGGCGGACTCGTCGGGAACACCTCGTCGGCCGTCGGCGAGTAGATGCCGGCGGCGTCGGCGGCGAACACCGCGTCGGTCGTGGTGTCGTGAAAAACGACCTGGTGTGGCGCGTGGCCCGGTGCGTGATACACGTCGAGCGAGTGGTCGCCGAGGTCGATGGTGTCACCGTCTTCGACTTCGGTGATGCGTGACTCCGGGACGGGTTCCGGTTCGGTGTAGTATTTGATCGCGTCGCCGACGGCGCGTTTGGTTCCCTCCCAGAGGCGCGCCGGGTCGACCAGATGGGGGATGCCGATGCCGTGGGCGTACACCTCGGCGTTGGGACACTCCTCGACGAGGAAGCCGGTGCCGCCGGCGTGGTCGAGGTGAACGTGCGTGACGGCGATGACTGCCAGATCCTCGGGTGCGATACCGGCCTCGTCGAGGGCGTCGAGGACCCGTTCGTAGTTCGTCCCGATGCCGGTGTCCACGATGGCGGGTCGCTCGGCGTCGAGCACGTACACCGCGCCGTACTCGGGCGTGTCGTACATTCCGGTATCGACGTACGAGAGGTCCGTACAGTTGCCGAGCGTCGCTTCGAACACGTCGCCTGTTGCCATACCACCGATCCCGGCGGGCAGCGAGTTAATCGTTCGGCCCGCGCGGGGGCGCTCACTCGCCCGTCTCCCCGCCGATCCGAGCGAGGAGCGTATCGAGCACCGCGGTCGCGACGGGGTGGTCGCCGTACCCATCGGTCACCCGGAGCGTACAGACCGTGCGCGGGCCCGACCCGCTCGTCCGGGTCCTGACCGCTGCACCGGCGTTGGCGACCCACCCCTCCGCGTAGCCGACCGGGACGCGGTCGCTCTCGCGGGTCGCTTCGAGGTATCCGTAGGGGTAGATGCCGTCGAACGCCCACCCCGGGATCCGGTCGACGCCCTCCAGCAGCGACTGGGTGAGGTTTCCGGCACAGAGATTCCAGCTTTCCGTCTCGGGGAGTCGCGTCGGTTCCGTGCCTTCGACCGACCGGACGTGTCCCTCGCGGTCGGGGAGGAGGAGTACAGTCGTTCCGTCGCCACCCTCGATCCCATCGGTCGATCCAGTCGCGACGATCAGGTCCGCATCGGGCACCGAACCGGCCACGGGGTCGACGACGGTGTACCCACGGTCTGCCAGGGCCGCGGCGAGCGCGTCGTCGTCGACGGCGAGTGTCAGCGACGGGCCCGACCGTTCGGCCGGTGCGACCGCGACCATGGTTTCGGTCTCTCGGTCGCCCTCAGAGAGCGTGACCGTGATCGACTCGGTCGTCGTGGTCGAGACGGCGGGCGTGACGAACGAGACAGCGTCCGTGACGCGGCCGACGCCATTCGCCGGGACGTCGACGGTGACGGTGCCCGACTCGGCGAGCGCGGCCCACTCGGCGATCACGGTGACGTCCTCGGTCCCGTCGTTGACGACGACCAGATCCCCCACGACCTGCTCGTCGTCCCACCAGACGCGCGTTCGCGGTTCGACCCAGGCGGTCACGGGCGCGTTGACCGCCGCCAGGCGCTCGGGGACCCCCGCTTTCGGCTCCCGCAGAGAGTCCAGGACCCCGTTGAACTCCCACTCGACGTCCGTCAGTTCCGTGAGGACGTAGCCGGCCATCTCGTGGTCGGCCCGGAGGTCCCTGATCGCGGCGACGACCGAGTCGAGTTCGCGGCGCTGCCAGGCGGTCGCCAGTTCAGAGAGGTCGTCGAAGGCCTCGGCGAGCGGACTCGCGGCGAAGCGCTCGTCGACCCCGGCCGGTCGCTTCAGTCCGGTAAGCCACTCGTGCTCGAACCAGTGGGGGTCCCCGTCGGAGTGCTCGCGCAGCGCCGACACGTCGGGCAGTCCCCAGGTTCCGAACTCCGAGACGAGGCGAGGGGTCTGATCGGGGTCGTCGTACCGTGTGGTCGCGTAGTTGTCGGCCGGGTCCGCTCCGATGGCGTCGAGGCGCTCGCGCCAGGGGTCCGCCCGGTCCGGGAGAACGAAGTACTCGTGGTAGTCGTTGAGGTCGGTATCGACGTGCGCCCACCCGGAGTTGTCACAGATCAGCCGCGTCGGGTCGCGCTCGCGGGCCTCGGCGACGAACTCCGCGAGGTAGTCCTGCTTCTCGCCGTCGTTGTCCAGGCGACCGGCGTGGTCGGAGAAGTCGGTCTGGTCCAGGCCGATCCCCCACTCCTCGTTGTAGAGGCTCCAGGCGACGACGCTCGGGGCGTTGAAATCGCGCTCGACCATCCCGGCGAACTGCTCGCGAACTCGCCGCTTCGAGTCGTCGGTGTAGACGGTGGGGTTGGCGGGTTCGGCCCAGACGAGCATCCCCAGTTCGTCGGCCGCGCGCACGAACGCGGGGTGGGGCGGCTTGATGTGCTTGCGTAGCAGATTGAACCCCGCAGCCTTCGCCGCCTCGATTTCGTCGGCGAAGGTGTCGAGGTCGGCCGGCCGATAGAGCGTGTCCGGGTAGTACGCCTGGTCGAGCGCGCCCCGCAGGCGGATCGGGTCGCCGTTCAGCAGGACGCGGTCGTCGGTGACCGACACCTCGCGCAGTCCGAAGCGGTCGGTGTAGGTGTCGAGCGGTTCGCCGGCATCGACGAGTTCGACGTCGAATTCGTAAAGCGTGGGCGTCTCCGGCGTCCAGTACGTCGGGTCCTCCAGTGCGACCGTCGCGCTCGCGTCGCCGTCGGGACCCAGTGCTTCGGTCGCTGTGCCGAGTACGTCCCCGTCTCCGTCGCGCACAGTTACGGTGACGCGTCGCCCGGTCCCGCCAGCGTCGAAGGTCGTCTCGGCGTCGACTGTCACCGCGTCCGCATCGAGGTCCGGCGTCGCGTATGCGCCACTCACGCGCTCAACGGGGACGACCAGCAGATCGACCGATTGCCAGATCCCACTGACGGGCGTGTACCAGCCGTCGGCCTGCTTGCCGTGGAGGATCTCTGCGCCGTCGTCGGGGTCCTCGACGCGGACGACGACCTCCGACGGGCCGTCGTCGAGCGCGTCGGTGACGTCCATCCCGAAGGGGAGATACCCGCCCTCGTGGGTTCCGACGCGAGTGCCGTCGACCCACACTGTCGCGGCGTGGTCGACGGCGCCGAAGCGGAGGAGCGCGCACTCCTCGTCGAACGTCGGGAAGTCCTCGATCGACCGGCGATACCACCCGACGCCGGTGTACTCACGCAGGTCGTCGGCCTCCTGCCAGGCGAACGGGAGCGACACGGACCTGGCCTCGGCCCACTCGTTCTCGGGGTCGTGCCACCCCGCGTCGAGGCCGCGGTCCTCGGGATCCGGGCGAAACAGCCAGTCCTCCTGGAGCGAACGCGTCGCCGCCCGGGGGGGGAGGCGGTCGGGAACGGTCATTCCGGAACGATTCGACCGATCGAACTTAGCCGCGGCGGTCGCGGCGACGACGTCCGAGGGTCGACGGTCGCGGCGACGACGTCCGAGGGTCGGCGGTCGAGAGCCCACCGCTCGGTGCGTTCAGCGCGCGGCCGCGTCGATGACGTCACCGCAGTTGTGCACGAACGTCGAGTAGTGTGCGTCGTCGGTGAGATACAGGTCCGCCTCGTGGAGCAGGTCGCCGAACTGCCGCGAGAGGTCGACACCGACGGTCGCGTCCGCTCGGCCGTGCCAGAGGTCCACCGGGATGGCGCACTCGCCGGGGTCGAAGCCCCAGTCGTTGCCGACCAGCGGCAGGTCGTGGGCGGGGCCGCGAGACCCACCGCGGAAGGACTCGGCGCTGTCGGTCACGAGCACGTCGCCGGCCGGACCGTCGAACATCGCACGGTCGGGCGGCGCCGACGACGCGACGAGCGCCGCGCGGAACTGCGGCCGTGCGTTGGCCGCAAGCCAGGCCGAAGAGGCGAACGCGGCCTGCGAGAACCCCGGCACGAACCGCGTCGCCGACAAGACGGCCTCGTTGAACGGGTCGGCGCTCGAGCGGGTCTCCGGCGGCGTGACCGTACTCACGAGTGAGACCCCGCGCACTCGCTCGGGGACGGCGTGGGCACACGCCATCGCATGTGGGCCGCCACCCGAAAAGCCGACGAGGCCGAACCGGTCGACGTCGAGGTGGTCGGCGAGCGTGCAGACGTCCGCTGGCCAGTCCAGCAGCCGACGGTTCGGCTGAAAGTCCGAGACGCCGAATCCGGGCCGCTCCGGTGCGATCACACGAATGCCGCGCTCGGCGGCCGCCTCGTCGCACAGCGACCACATCAGCCGCGACCCGATGACGCCGTGGAACCCGAACACGGGGGTCCCATCGGGGTCGCCGTAGGCCGCGTAGGAGAGGGTCCGCCCGTCCGGCAAGTCGATAGTCGACGGCTCGTCCATCTTGCTACGAGGGTTCGACTCTGGGCTTAAACGCGTATCGCTCCGAACTGTGGCCGTTGATACCCGGCGGCCGAGGGCTTCCGACAGTCGATCACACGGGACCGACACCACTACGTTCGGCCGTCGAGAATCGCCGACCATGTTAAACAGACAGTTCGTCCGGGAGCACCCCGAGACGGTCCGTGACGCCATCGAACGCAAGGGCGTCACGGGCGTCGACCTGGACGAAATCCTCGAAATCGACGCGGAGTGGCGCGAACTCAAAGAACGCGGCGACGGGCTTCGACACGAACGCAACGAAGTCTCCAGCGAAATCGGCGACCTCAAACAGGCCGGCGAGGAGGAAAAAGCCCAGGAAGCCATCGAGCGCTCCCAGGAACTCAAGGACGAACTCCAGGACGTCGAGGACCGCGCCGACGACCTGGAGACCGAACTCGAAGAGCGCCTGCTCGAACTCCCGAACGTCCCCCACGAGTCGGTCCCGACCGGCGAAGACGAGAGCGACAACGTCGAACGCTATCGCGAGGGGTTCGACGACCTGCGAGTCGACCCGGACGACGTGACTCCACACTACGACCTGGGCGAGGAGCTCGACATCCTCGACTTCGAGCGCGGCGCGAAGGTCTCCGGCGGCGGCTTCCAGTTCGTCAAGGGCGACGGCGCGCGACTGGAGCGAGCGCTCGTCCAGTTCTTCCTCGACGTCCACGAGGAACAGGACTACGTCGAGGTGGCCCCGCCGATTCCGGTCAACTCCGCGTCGATGCGCGGGACCGGGCAACTCCCGAAATTCGCCGAGGACGCCTACCGCGTCGGGGCGCGCCAGGAGGACGACTACGACGACGACGACCTGTGGCTGCTCCCGACGGCAGAAGTGCCGGTCACGAACATGTACCGCGACGAGATTCTGCTCGACGACGACCTGCCGGTCAAACACCAGGCGTTCACGCCGAACTTCCGCCGCGAGGCCGGCGAGCACGGGACCGAGACCCGCGGGTACGTCCGCGTCCACCAGTTCAACAAGGTCGAACTCGTCAACTTCGTCCGTCCGGAAGACAGCTACGACCGCCTCGAAGCGCTGCTTGGCGAAGCCGAAGAAGTCCTCCAGCGCCTCGAACTCCCATACCGCGTGCTCGACATGTGCACCGGCGACATGGGCTTCACGCAGTCGAAGAAGTACGACATCGAGGTCTGGGCACCGGGCGACGACATGGCGGAGGGACCGGACGTGGGCGGTCGCTGGCTCGAAGTCTCCAGCGTCTCGAACTTCGAGGACTTCCAGGCGCGGCGGGCGGGCCTGCGCTACCGGCCCGAGCGCCACGAGAGCGCCGAGTACCTCCACACGCTCAACGGGAGCGGTGTGGCGGTCCCACGCGTGATGGTCGCCATCATGGAGTACTACCAGAACGACGACGGCACCGTCACCGTCCCCGAGGCGCTGCGCCCGTACATGGGCGGTCAGGACGTCATCGAGGGGCACGAACCCATCGGCGAGAGCGCCGTCGGCGCCGGCGAGAAGGAGTAGGAGGTCCCGGGCAGGGACCACGTTCGGAACGGCCAGCCGTTGACCGGTTACAGCCTCAGCGAGCGTCCGTTCGCTGTTCTGGGCCACTCTCGTCGCCCTGAGTGTCTGGCTCCAGTTCGAGGAGGCTGTTGTCAGCGTCGTCCGTGGCGATCCAGAACTCCACGGACTTGACCAGGGCGATGGCCACGAAGCCAGCGATGAGGACCGCGAAGTAGAGTTCTATCGCGGTCGCCCGGTCGATCGGATAGCCAGCATACTGTCTGGGGACGGCAGCGAGAACCGCCGGTACCCACAGCAGGAACACGAGTGCGAGTGCGCTTCGGAGCGTCTTATTCGGCATCGGGACGCACCTCCGGGACCCGGTCGCCGGCGCCAGGATCGGTCGGAACCGCACCGGAGTGGTGCGTCCACTCCGTTCGCGCCCAGGTCATCGCCTGTGCGACCCGTGCTGCGGCGGGCACCATCGCCAGCCGTCCGAGTCGGGCTTCGACGAAGCGGAGGCGCGCCAAGAGCCCTGCCATGTTGACGTTCTGGATGCCCAGGCCCGGTCGCCTGTTGACTTCGAGGACGACGGGCCCGCGCTCGGCGTCGAACACGATGTCGACGCCCGCGTATCCGAGGCCGGACCCGATTGCCGACTCGGACGCGAGGGTCAGCACCGCTTCCCAGTCCGGGATCTCGACGGCTGCGAGCGTCGCGCCGGTGTCCGGGTGCCTGTCGAGCCAGCGATCCTGGGTCTGCTGGTAGCCCTGACTCGTTCGACCGGTCGCCAGGTCGACGGCGACGCCGACGGCGCCCTGGTGGAGGTTCGCCGTCCCGCGTGACGCTTCCGTGGGGAGTCTGACCATCGCCATCACGGGAACACCTTCGAGGACGACCACCCGGAGGTCAGGGACGCCGCTCCCGGCGAGCGTGCCGAGGACTGTGTCGGGGACGACGACGGCCTCGACGAGGACTGTCGCAGTCGTGTCGTACCCGCGACTGTACCGACCGTTCGAGACGTCCGTGACCCAGCGAAGGAGGTCCTCACGGGTGAGCGCACCGCGCGAGGTAACGTACGCACCGTCGTCGTCACGGCCAGTCACGACGAGAACGCCCTCGCCACCGTGGCCGTCGGCGGGTTTGACGACGAACGCGTCGCGTTCGTCCAGCACAGCCTCGAACGCACCGATCTCACCGGGTGAGGAGACGGTGCAGTACGTCTCCGGCGTCGGGATGTCGAGCCCGTGGAGCGTCGACTTCATCTCGTGTTTCGGAAACGCAGCCAGGAGACTGCGCGGGTTGTACCGACTGACGAACTCCCGGTTTCGCACGCGCATCGTCAGCACGTCGGTACCGCCGCCTGCAGAGAGGCTCTGTCGGAGCGTTCGAAACCGGGTGTACTCGCTGAGCCGGACCGGGTTCCACGAGCCCAAGACGAGGTGGAGGCCGACGAGGAGCACCCACGACTCGGGCGTCGTCGCGACGAAGCGAACGAGCGCGTCGAAGCTCGCGACCAGATAGACGATACCGACCGTCAACCCGGTCCAGAGCAAGCGATTGCTCGCACTCGCCCAGCCGAACTCAGACAGTTCGTTGCCGAAGCGTTCGCCGTACCAGGTGGTCAGGATGACCGGGAAGAGGAGCGCAGTCCCGAACTGGGGGAGCCCCTGCAGGGTCGCGAACGAACGCACGACGGCGAACGAGACGCCCACGAGCACCAGCAAGAGTGCGACCCGGTGGGACGTCCCCAGGTCGAGGGTACCGACCGCGAGTCGGGCCGCGAGCGCGACCATGAACACGTACCCGACGATTATCAGGCCCCAGACTGGGCCCACAGTGACCCACGCGAACGCGATGATTACCGGTCCAAACACACCGAACGTGCTAATCCCGACTTCGTTTCGCAGCAGTGCGACGATAGTCGCCCCGAGCACGAGCTGAAAGAGCACTGTCGATTCGAGCAGCGTCGGCTCGAAGGCCGGTAGTTGCCACCGCACGACCGCGGCAAATCCAGCCACTACTGCGAGCACAGTACCAGCAGCTACCCATCGTTTATTCCCAAGATACACGCCAAGTATTGGCCGTATTAGACGATAAACGTTCCTTTTTGTAACTGTCAAAACCCTGCATAGAGCGTTCCAGAGTCCGAAATTCTCCGTTTTCGACAGACCCAATGAGTGGCCATCACGGACCCGTGGCGATTGCTCGACCAACGCACACGGACGCTGACCGGTCCGGTCAGTGGGTGTAGGTTACGATGCGCCGAATCGCACCATCAGTCGTCGAAAATACGTCGACGAACCCGGTTATCTCGTCCCCGTCGGCGGTGAGTAGCCGGCCTTGAACTGCGACGCCGTCCCCGTCCGGCGGTTCGAACATATCGACGATCCGATGTTCGGTGTCTTTCTGCGGGCGGTCCTCGCGCATGAACGCGACGAAGCGCTCACGCCCCTCCAGCGTCAGGTCCGGCCGGTCGTGCACGAACTCGTCGGCGAGCGCCTCGGTCAGCGTCTCGTACTCGTGCTCGTCGAGCGCCCGGTAGTACGTCCGGGCGAGTGCGACGGGACCGTCGGTCATACCCGTCGTTGGCGACGCCACGACAAGAGCACAGTGGTCGAGCAGGACCGAGTCCGCAGATGGGAGCTATCCCCGCCCAAGGCACGCGACTACCGGCCGGGAATGTCCCAGTCTGCGCGCTCGTCGTCTTCCTCGTCGTCATCTCCCTCGGTGGGGTCGACGAGTTCGAGTTCCTCGACGTCGTGCTCTTCGTCGACCGCCTCCCCGTCTGGCGCTGCGGCGTCGGCGTCGGCCTCCGCGCCGACGTCGCTGGATTCGGCCCGTTCATCGCCGGGTTCACCGGTTTGGTCCACCGATCCATCCGAGTTCTCGTCCGAACCGCCCCGAGCCACGGCCGCATCCTCGGCGGCTTCGGTCGCCCCTCCCTGCTGTTGCGAAGCCGAGTTCCCCGCCAGATCCTCGTCCGCTGGGCCACCGGCGTCGGTAGCACTCGCCTCCTCGACTGCGTCGAGGTTCATCTCCAGATCACCGTCGACGGCGTCGGCATCCGCTGTGTCTGCGTCGTCGCTTTCCTCGTCCGCACTGGCCGCCGCAGTCGCCTCCTCGACGGCGTCGAGATCCATCTCCAGGTCGCCTTCGACCGTGTCACCGTCATCTCGCTGGTCGTCGTACTCGGTGCCCGCACCGGCAACGGCGGCGTCCAGGTCGTCGTCGTCGACGCCCAGGTCCGTGTCGACGGCGTCCTCCGAGTGGGCCTGCCAGGCGTAGCCGTCGTCCTCGTCGGGGTCGACGACGACCGAGTCGTCGAGTTCGATGCCGTCGTCGGTCAGCGTGAACGCGTTGGGGTCGGGCGGTTCCGAGAGTTCCGACGCGGCGTCGAGGAGGCGCTGGGCGTCCTCGCGATACTGGTCGCCCTGCTTGCCGCGCCCGCTCGCGAACGCGTCGGCGGAGTCGACGAGCCAGCTAGCGGCGTGGGAGAGGGTATCCGCCTTCTCCTCGGCCCGGTCGACGACCGTCTCGAAATCCGCGGTTTCGGCGAATCGAACCGCCGTGTCGAAATGGTCCGCGGCGGTGGTGAACGCTGGCTCGGCCCGTTCGAACTCGTTGTGGGCGTCCATCCACTCGCGGTCTTCGTACTCGGCCATCGCCTCGGTGAACGCCTCGCGACCCTCGGCGTAGTGTTCGTAGCCGACTCGATAGCGCTCGATGGCCGTGTCGTCACCGCCGATGTCGCCCACGGCCTGCTTGACCGGCGTGACGTCGATTTCGCGGTCGAGGTCGTCGGTGGCCCACGTGAACTGGACGACGCCGTGATGGTCGACCACGAACACGGCCCGCTGGACGAGCGACTCGCCAGTGTCGGTCGACAATGCGAGGTCGTACGCCTCCGCAGCCGCCCCCTCGTCGTCGCTCAACAGCGGGATGTGGAGGCCGTAGCGCTCGGCGAAGGCTTCGTGGCTGTAGGTGCTGTCGGGGGAGATTCCGAACACCGAAACGTCCTTCTGCATCGTGAAGAGATCGAGGTCGTCGAGATCAGAACTCTGCATCGAACAGGCGGGATTGAAGTCTGCAGGATAGAACGCGAGGACGACGATACCCTCGCCCAGATAGTCGCTCAGGTCGATCCGGCGGCGCTCGCCGTCGGCGTATGCCGGCAGCGACACCGCAGGTGCGACCGCCCCCTCAGAGAGCATTATAAAACAATGTTGAGTTATCGTATTTAGGTGTTCTGCGGGTTTTCTCTCTGCGAATCGGCCGTCTCGTAGTCGGCCGAAGGCGAGCGCCTTTTGCCATCCCGGAGCGAATCGCCGACTGTGGAGCTACACGTTCGGTACGAGGGCGACGACGACCCGGACAAGTGCTCGGCGCGCCGACTGGCGCAGTTCGACCACGCCGAGTTACACCGCTCGACGCGCTCGACGCCGCCGGGCATCGTCCTCAATCCCTTCGCCGACCGGGCACTCTCGCCCGCGGACCGCGAGGGCAGCGGCTCGCGCCGGGACCGCCTCGTCGCACTCGATTGCTCGTGGGAGACGGCAGAACGCGAGGCGTTCGACCTCGAAGGGATTCACCGCTCGCTGCCCTTCCTCGTCGCCGGCAACCCCGTCAACTACGGCACGGCCTTCCAGTTGAACACCGTCGAGGCCTTCGCGGGCGCGCTCTGTATCCTCGGAGAGCGCGACCAGGCCGAGGCCATCCTCTCGGAGTTCTCCTGGGGCCACACGTTTCTCGAACTCAACGAGGAACCGCTGGCACGGTACGCCGACTGCACCGACTCGGCCGACGTGCTCGCGGTCCAGGACGACTATCTCGCGGACGAGTGAGCCATCGCTGTCGGGCGGTGCGACCGGAAAAACCGCCCGTCGGTCGGGCAGTCCTCAGTTCGACGCTGCGATCGGTCCCAGAACCGGCAGACCGTACCGTTCGCCCTGGTACGCCTTGAGAAGGAGGAGGACCCAGACCCCGAACGCGGCGAGGCCGATGAGTCCGTTGACCGGGAAGACCAGTATCGCGAAGATGTCACCGACGATCGGTATCGCCGAGAGGACGCCGAACACGATTCCGACGACGACGTACACCGCGATGGCGGCCGCGCCGAACCCGATGCTCTGGATCGAGTGGAAGCGGACGAAATCGTCGTCGTCACCCTCCAGCAAGAGCATGAGGACGCCCGTCAGCGGCGCGAACAGGTACGCGATGGCCGCCGCCATGTTCGGTTCCAGACCGGTCCCGCCCGCGGCCGGGCCCGTCATCGAGTCGTTCGGCTGCGCAGTCCCCGCGGCCTGTCCCCCGGACTGGCCGGCGCTCTGTCCGCCTGTCTGCTGGCCGGCAGTCTGGCCACCCGTCGGCTGGCCCCCTGCGGATTGGCCACCACCCGTCTGACCACTGGACTGCCCACCGCTGGACTGCCCGCCCGTGGACTGCCCACCGGTGGATTGACCACCAGTCGACTGCCCGCCCGTGGACTGCCCACCGCTCGACTGCCCACCAGTCGACTGTCCGCTCGTCGACTGCCCCTCGACGGACTGCCCGTCGACGGACGATTCCTCCACCGCGTCCTCGGACTCCTCGTAGGTCATAGTCTCACCACGTCGTTCACGCCACGGTCACGCCCCGTTTCCCTGGGTCGGAGTTTCCCAACCATGTCACCAAGAGGGAAACCACCTCTTGTAATACTTTCCACTAGGTCGTAACATTTTTCCTGACACGTCAGCTCGGCACCGAACTCGTATCCGTCCGGTCGGCCGGGTCTACTCGACGCGAACGGCCGATGCCGGCGTGAACTGTGCGAGCGCGAACACGAGCGGTGCGGCGTAATCGATAGCCGGTTCGTTCGAAGCGTAGGACCCGGTCTCGTCCACGTACGCCTTCGCTGGCGGCGGATCTTCCGATTCGATGTACTCGGAGAGTATCGGGTCGTCGCCGTTGGCGTTCGGGCCGCCGACGAGGTTGCCCGGGACGTTGACCCCGGTGCTCTCGACGGTCCGGCTGTGGGGGTTCTGTGGCGCTGTCTCGCCCGACCCCGTGACGTAGGAGTACGTCGTCGGCGTTCGTCCGAGGACGTAGTGGATCTGGGCTTTCGCCGCGTCGACGTAGGCCTCGTTCGACTCGATAGCGTTGGCCAGGAGGAGTTTGACGCCCTTCGCGACGGCGACTTTCGCCGACGCCCAGTAGTACTCGTCCTGGCCGAGCGAGACGCGATACCCCTCGCCAGCGACGTGGTCGACCAGGTCGTCCGCGTCAGCGATTAACTGGTCGGCGATAGTTCGCTTCCGGGACTCGTCGCCACCCGCGGCCTGGTAGTACGACCAGTGGCCGAGCAAGAGCGAATCGGCCCACGATACCGCCGGTGCGGTCCGGTCGAACTGGTCAGCGAGTTCCTCCTCCAGAGACGTGGCGTAGTCGGACTCCCCCGTCGTCCGGAGGAGTTCCGCGGCCGCCCAGAAGCGCTCCGAGCGGTCGGTCGACTTGGCGTAGCCGCCAGACCCGCTGTCCTGGCCCTCGTCGCGCCGGAATATCGGGTCGGGGTTGGATTCGAGGAACGACTGGGCCGAACGGGCGTTCTCCAGCATCCGGTCGGCGAAGTCGGGGTCGAACTCGCGATAGATCCGGGCGGCCTTGGCCATCACGCCAGCGAGCATTCCCGTGCCGTAGGTCGAGAGGCCGAAGACGTACCGGGGTTGGGTGTCCTCGGTCGGGCTGGTGTCCATCGCCGGCCAGTTGGTGCCAGAGACCTTGTGATAGGCGGCGCCGTCGGGCCGCTGCATCCGTTCGAGCCACTCGAGTTTGAACTTCACTTCCGCGAGGAGGTCGGGCATGCCCGCTTCGCGTTCGGCGGTCGAGACGCCGTCGGGCATCGATAGCTGGCCGGCCTCGAAGGTGTCTGGCGCCCACTCGTAGGCCATGAGCAGTTGTGCGGCCGTGATAGCGCCCGGCGTGACGTATTTGCCGTAGTCGCCGGCGTCGTACCACCCGCCGCGCACGTCGACGCGCTCGCCCTCGTCGTGAAACTCGTCGCCGAAGTACAACCGCGCCTCGGCGTCCTGGGGGTGGCCGGGGCCGTATTCGAGCCCCGTAACCGGGTCCTCGATGCGCGTGTTGACCCGCCGGAGGGTGTAGCGGCGACAGAGTTCGGCCAGCGTTCGGCCCCAGACCCCTTCGCCCACCTCGAAGGGGTGGGAGGCGACGGTCCCGTCACCGACTGCGAGTTGGTACGTGCCCGGTTCCTGCAGGGCGTCGAAGGCCGCGTGGCGCACCGTATCCCCCGATGCGTCGTCGTCCATGGGCTCTGAAAGCGTGCCGCTCGTGACAGCCTCGCCGCGCTCGGCGTCGAACACCGTGAAGGCCGTCGCGTCCGCGCGGACGACCGCTTCCTTCGGGTCAGTCGGTCGATAGCCCACCTGGTCGACCAGGACTGCTTCACCCGCCGATTCGGGATCGAGATCCGTCGGCGGATCGGCGGGGGTGCGGTTTGCACCCCCACCCTCGGCGGCACCGTCGTCAACGGCACCGTCGTCGCCGTCGCCTGACCCACCTGTGCCCTGGACAGCATCGCTGTCACCGTCGGACCCGCTCCCAGTACCAGTATCCCGCGTCTCCGTCAGCGTGCGCTGTCCGGGACACCCAGCCATCCCGGCCACCCCAGCGACACCGGCGGCGAGCAACGCTCGTCGGGAGAGCGCTGCGTCGCTGTCTCGTTGCATACTGCGCACTGTGTTTGCGAACACCGCACAAATAATTTTCCCACATAGCTTCCGAGAAATTTACAGAGGATTGTTGTGTAGTCACCTCCACACCGAGTCTCGGGTGGGTGGATTGCTGGGGGGACAACGCTTTACTCGGGGCGAGAGCATCACCGGACATGGAGACGGATCGCCTCCGCGAAGCGCTGGAGCGCGCGGGCCTCACGGAGTACCAGGCGGCCGTGTATCTCGGCTTGCTCGACCAGGGAACCGCGCCCGTGGTCGACGTGGCCGAACAGGCCGGCGTGCCGACCTCCCAGGTCTACGACGTCGTACGGACGCTGGAAGACCGGGGGTTCGTCGAGACCGTCGAACGGGACCGCCTGCACGCCCGGGCGGACGAACCGGGGGACGTGCTCGAAGAACTGCGGTCGACGGGCGAGTTGTTGGCGACCGCCGCCGACGAAATCGAGGACCGCTGGGAGCGGCCGGACCCGAGCGAACACCGCGTCAGCGTGGTCAAGCGCCAGCGGACCGTTATCGACAACGCCCGGGCGGCAATCGAAGAGGCGACGGTGTCGGTCGAGTTCGCGGGGAATCCGGACCAGTTCGGTGAGTTACGCTCGGCCCTCGAAACGGCGGCCGAGCGAGGCGTCGTCGTCCACGTCTCGATCAATGGCCCGATAACGGACACGAACATCTCCGCCGAATCGCTCGCCGATAGCGCAATCACCGAGGTCAGACACTCCGAATCGCCCGGCTCGTTCCTCACCGTCGTCGACCGCCGACAGGGCTTTCTCTCGCCGAACGTCCACGGCAAGGACGAGTACGGCATCCAGGTCGGCGACGACCTGCTGACCTTCTTTTTCCACTGGGCGTTCCTGACGACCGGGTGGGTCCCCGCCGAACGGCTGCACGTCGCCGACGAGGACGAAACCGTCTACGTCAGCATCGAGGAGTTCGTCCGCCACGCCGCCGTCCTCTGGCGCGAGGGCGCCGGCCTGACCGTCACGGTCACCGGGCGGGACACCGAGACCGGCGAAACCGTCACCGTCAACGGTGAACTCACGGACATCAGGCTCGGCGACGGCAACGCATCGGTGATCAATCCGACCTACGACGTTCTCGGCGGGACCGTCGCCATCGTCGTCGCGACGGAGGCGGGAGAGACCGATATCGGCGGCTGGGGCGCCGTCGAGGAAGACATCGAGGCCGAAATCGTCCGCGTCGAGTCCGTCCGCTCGCCCGACGTGGCCTGAGCGAGTCCGCCGTCGGCAGCACCACCGAACTGCGTTCGTTACGGCGACCGGTGACCCCACCGCAGTCCCGCGGGACTCGCCGGCGGTTCGAGCGGACTCCCTGGGACGTCCTCGTGGGGCTCGGGCGCGTGATAGGCGCTCGGGGCGATGTCGTTCGGGCCGTCGGGATAGAACGTCGAGGCGACGGCGTGGAGGTGTTCGCGGCCCACGTTCAGTTCGTACTGGCCACCGCCGTAGAGTGAAATGTCACGGTCGAGGCAGTACGCTATCGTGTCGAGAAGCGATTCCAGCGTGCCAAAGCGCGAGGGTTTGACGTTGATCCAGTCGGGCTCGATCGGCAGCGACTCGACGCTCGCGACGTCAGTGATCGGATAGTCCCAGGAGAGGCGGTCCTCCGCGCCAGCCAGGACCGGTCGCGTCTCGGCCGTGACCTTCGCGTCCTCGATGACCGCCTCGGGAAAGGCCTCGATAACTGCCCGGTAGCGCTCCGGGTCGACGTCGGTATCGACCTCGGTCCCCTCGTAGTAGCTCTTCAGATCCAGGACGCGGACGCGGTCAGTGGCCGCGAGTTCGTCCAGGAGCGCTGGCGACCAGTCACCGGTGGGGTCGAGTTTGAATTCGAGGGCGGGGTCGACGTCTAGCCACCCGTGGACCCGGTCGGCCGACGGCTCGCCGTCCGTGTCGAGTCGCGTCGAGACGACGAATCGGACTGGGTCGTACGCTCGCCCCAGCGCGGCCGCGAAGTCGGTATCTGCCTGCTTGAGCGCCAGGTCGAGCGCCGCGCTCTCGACGGCCCAGCGGCGGTAGTGTCTGGAGGTTTCCCGCTCGGGCGGCGACGGAAACAGGTCGATTTCGTCCAGTGCCGACGAGAACTCGTCGACCGTGTACTCGCCGGCGAGGTCCCATTCGAGCGTCCCGTCCGCGTGCGCCGCCTGCAGGCGGTCGTGGTCTTCGGTATCGTAGGCTACGTCCTCGCCGCGGCCGACCGCGCCGTCGCCTTCGAGTTCGACGACGGTCGTCACCCGCGTCGACCCAGCGGAGGTGTCCATCTCGTGGCGAGTGAGGTCCAGGCCCGTGATTTCCACTGGGATGTCGGCGATCTGGTCGTAGAACGCGCACATATCGCTGTGGACGGTCCCGACCCTGTTAACGATGGCTCACCCGGTCGTTTCGGGTCGGCCTCCGGGTTCGGTCCGCGCGACCCAGAGAAGCAACGCTTAAACGCGGTGACGAGGAAAGGCGGGTATGCCCAAGTTCGAACCTGCGGAACGCCGCGAACTCGAGAAGCAGATCTGCATGCGCTGTAACGCTCGCAACTCCGTCGACGCCCAGAGCTGTCGAAAGTGCGGCTACAAGAAGCTTCGACGCAAGAGCAAAGAGCGCCGCAACGCGTAACTGTCGTCTTCGCTTCTCTCTTTCGACCACGTTCGGTAGCGACTGCTATTCGTCGGGATATTTCGGTTCGCGTCGTTCGGCCCGTTCGAGCGCCCGCTCGACCACCTCGCGCACGTCGCCGTGGAATTCGCTGCCGTGACCGCTGTACATGTGCTCGACGGTATCGGGCATCCGGTCAAGCAGGTCCCGGATCGACTCGATGAGCCGTTCGCGGGACTGGCCGGCCATGTCCGTCCGGCCGAAGCTTCCGTCGTCGAACGCCCCGTCGTCGTGGACAACCACGTCGCCGGAAAAGAGTGAGGAATCCGAAACAAGGGAGACGTGGTCCTCTGCGTGGCCGGGTGTGTACACGACTTCGCAGGTTTCCTCGCCGACCTTGATAAGGTCACCAGCGCCGAGTTCGTGCGACCGTCGCGGATGGGCACCGTACGCGTAGAGGTCCGCGTCGAACTGATCGAGAACGGCGTCCAACTGGGCGACATGGTCCCCGTGCTGGTGGGTGAGCACGACCCGGTCCAGGTCGTCTGTGTGCTCTGCGATGACGTCGGTGACGCCCGTCATCGCGCCCGCGTCTATCAGCGTCGGTTCCTCGCCGAGCGCGAGGTACGCGTTGCACGTGAACGTATCCGCATCCTCGGTCACGTTGATGACGTCCATGTGCGTGTCGTGGGGTGCCCCGCGCTTCAGTCTGATGCCCACGATGGAAGCGTTCGGTTCGTCCAGCATGACGTGACTGCTCTGAAACCGCGAACGAAACCGCGAACGAAACCGCGAATGAAACCGCGAACGAAACCGCGAACGAAACCGCGAATGAAACCGCGAACGAAACCGCGAACGAAACCGCGAACGAAACCGCGAACGAAACCGCGAACGAAACCGCGAATGAAACCGCGAGCAGCGTGAAAGCCCCGACGCGTTCGCCTCCCGCGACTCTCACGGTTCGCTTCGCTCACCGTTCGAGTGACCGTGGCGCTCACTTCGTTCGCACCACGCAAGCGCTGCGCTCCTCGCTTCGCTGCGGTGCTTACGGAACCGGGGTTCGGCGAACGCGTCGCCCCTTTCAGTCCCACCCGCATAGACTGTCGATCGGCCGATTCGGGCGGGACTGAAAGGGGCCGTCCGCTTGGGGGCTCCGAGGAAGCAAGCACCGCAGCGAAGCGAGGATCGCAGCGAGTCAGAGCCCCTAAGCGGACGGGGGCTTTCACGGTGTTGGCGTACCAGTCGTCTCCTGCAAGAGCCACTCCGACCCCATTCGCCAGATCCCCCAGAGAGAACCTCGACCAACCACAGAGTCAAGCCGGGGCCGATTGAGACACCGTCACATGGGACCAGAATACGAGTTCGACATGGACGGCGAACCCCGGACACTCGACATCAGCGACCTCGAGCGCATCGAACGGTTCAAAGAAGCGGGCTACGGCGGGAGCGTCGCCGACGCGCTGTACGACGTCGGCGTCCGCCGATTCGTCTTCGACCAGGACTTCTTCGCGGTCAATCGCGGCCAGACGCTGGCGGGCCGCGCCCTCCCGGTCAAACTCCACACGTACCCGAAGACCGACGCGGTCGAGGACTACCTGGAAGCGAAATGGGAAGACGAAAACGACGGCGTTCACCCGCAGAAACAGCTGATGCGAACCGTCGAGGCCAACGACGACGGCACAGTGCTCTGCTTCGACACCGGCGGTGACAGGCAACCGGCACACTTCGGCGAGATGAGTTGCACGCTCGCGAAGGCCCACGGTGCTCGCGGCATGCTCTGTGCCGGGAACGTCCGCGACACGCGCTACATCAGCGAACTGGACGACTTCCCGGTGTACACGCGAGGGACCGTCCCGAACTGGCACGGCGGGTGGGAGATCATCGAGATAGAACAGCCGATCCACGTCCCCGGCCACCTCTCGCACTACGTCACCATTCGGCCGGACGACTTCGTCTTCGCCGACTTCGACGGTGCGCAACTCATCCCACGGGAGGTCGTCGACGAGGTGCTCCTGCGGGTCGAGGACATCTACGAGGAAGAGCAGGAAGAACGGCGCAAGATCGAGGAGGGAATGCCGATCGACGAAGTCTACGAGGAGTACGGCGTGCTGTAGCACTCACCGTCGGCTTCTGACAGATCGAGCCCCCTGACCGCAATTTTTACCCCCACTCCGGACGCGGAGGACTACATGCCACTCGACAGACGACGATTTATCAAGGGCGTCGGCGCCACCGGCGTGATCACGCTCGCTGGGTGTACCGGAGATGGAGGCGACGGTGACGGCGGCGACGGCGGCGGTGGAGACAGTGACGGTGGAGGGAGTGACGGTGGAGACGGTGGGGGCAGTGACGGTGGAGACGGTGGGGGCAGTGACGGCGGTGACGGTGGCGGGGACGGATCTGACACCACGCACGTCGGGATGGTGTACGCGGCCGGGGGCCTGGGTGACGGATCGTTCAACGACCAGGCCCAGACCGGCATCGAGCGGGCCGCCGACGAGTTCGGCGTGGAGTATCGAGAGTCCCAGCCCGAGTCGCCCTCGGAGTTCGGGAACTTCCAGCGCCAGTTCGCCCGGGAGACGGACCCCAACTACGACCTCGTCTGCTGTATCGGGTTCCTCCAGAAAGACCCACTGACCGAGACTGCCGGCGAATACCCGGACCAGGACTTCATGATCGTCGACGAGACGGTCGACTCCGACAACGTCGCCTCCTACGTCTTCGCCGAGGAGGAAGGATCCTTCCTCGTCGGCCACCTCGCCGGCGCGCTGACGACCATGGACTTCGAGGCGGGGGCCGGGACCACGACCGGCGACTCGACGAACGTCGGGTTCGTCGGCGGCGTCGAGTCACCGCTGATCAAACGCTTCGAAGCCGGGTACGCCGCCGGCGTCAAACACGCCAGCGAGGACGTCGACGTGCAGACCGCCTACGTCGGTGGGTTCGACGACCCCTCGGGCGGGAAGGAAGCCGCGCTCTCGATGTACCAGTCCGGCGCTGACATCGTCTATCACGCCGCCGGCAACACGGGGACCGGCGTCTTCCAGGCAGCCCAGGAATCGGGCAAATTCGCCATCGGCGTCGACCGCGACCAGTCGGTGACTCGCGACTCCTTCAGCGACGTCATCGTCGCGAGCATGGTCAAACGCGTCGACACGGCCGTCTACAACTCGGTCGAGGCCACCGTCAACGGGAACTTCGGCGGCGGGTCGGTGACCGCGCTCGGCCTCGAACAAGAGGGTGTGGCCGCCGTCTACGGCCAGCAACTGGGCTCGGAGATTCCCCAGGACATCAAAGACGCCATCGCCGACGCTCGCCAGGGCATCATCGACGGGGAAATCACCGTCCCCGAGGAACCCTGACACCAGTCCACGCATGCGGGACTCGGACGAGGCGAGCGACGACTGGGTGGAGCGCGCGACCGATGACCCTCGTGGCATCCTGACCGAATCCGCCGCGGGCGCAGACAGGACACCGCGCGACGACGGAGGCGCGCCGTGACCGACGCGGTCCACCTCGACGGGATCACGAAACGGTTTCCGGGCGTCGTCGCCAACGACGACGTCGACCTGCAGGTCGAGCGCGGCAGCGTCCACGCCCTGCTCGGCGAGAACGGTGCCGGCAAGACGACGCTGATGAACGTCCTCTACGGGCTGTACGAACCGACAGCGGGCCGGGTCGTCCTCGACGGCGAGCCACGGTCGTTCGACGCGCCGCGGGACGCCATCGACGCCGGCGTCGGCATGATCCACCAGCACTTCATGCTGGTCGATCCGATGACCGTCGCCGAGAACATCACGCTGGGCAACGAACCGGAGCGCTGGTTCGGGCTGGCTATCGACCGCGAGGGGGCTCGCGAAGAAGTCGTCCAGCTGTCCGAGCGCTACGGGTTCGACGTGGACCCGGACGCCCGCATCGAGGACGTGGGCGTCGGCGTCCAGCAACGGGTCGAGATCCTCAAAGCCCTCTATCGCGGTGCGGACGTGTTGATCCTCGACGAACCGACCGCCGTGCTCACGCCCCAGGAGGTCGAGGACCTATTCGACGTCTTCGACGAACTGACCGCCCAGGGCAAGACGATCATCTTCATCACGCACAAACTCGGCGAGGCGATGACCGCCGCCGACGAGATTACCGTCCTCCGGGACGGCGAGAACGTCGGCACGGTCCCGGCCGCCGAGGCGACCCGCGAGCAACTGGCCGAGCTGATGGTGGGCCGCGAAGTCCTGCTCGAATCCGACCGGTCGCCCAGCACGCCCGGCGAGACGGTCCTCGATGTCCGGGACCTCGTCGTCGAAGATTCACGGGGCGTCCACGCCGTCGCCGGCGTCTCGCTATCGGTCCGCGAGGGCGAGGTGCTGGGCATCGCGGGCGTCGACGGCAACGGCCAGGCCGAACTAGTCGAGGCCATCGCCGGCCTCCGCGGGGCCGACGACGGCTCGATCCACTTCGACGGGCGCGACGTCACCGACGCGAGGCGGCGCGACCGCATCGACGCCGGCATGGCCTACATTCCGGAAGACCGCCAGGAGCGCGGGCTGGTGATGGACTTCGACCTCGTGAGCAACGGTCTGCTCGGCAGTCAACACGCCAGCCCCTACGCCGAACGCGGGCGGATCGACTGGGACCGGGCCCGCGAGCACGCCGAGGCCGTCGTCGCCGACTACGACGTCCGGCCACCGAACGTCGACGCCCACGCGGAGTCGCTCTCGGGCGGCAACCAGCAGAAGTTCGTCGTCGGCCGCGAGTTCGCACGCGACCCCCGCCTGGTGGTCGCCTCCCATCCGACCAGGGGCGTCGACATCGGTTCGACGGAGTTCATCCACGACCGCATCGACGACCTGCGGGCTGACGGCCGGGCCGTCCTCCTCGTCTCCTCGAAACTCGACGAGGTGCAGTCGCTCTCGGACCGCCTCGCCGTCATCTACGAGGGCCAGTTCGTCGACGTCGTCGACCCGGAGGCCGTCACCGAAGAAGAACTCGGCCTCCTCATGGCCGGCGAACGGCCCGACCGTGACGCGCGCACTGGGGAGGGATCGCGGTGAGCGACGATTCCGAGGACCGTCCCGGCCCGGCCGACGATGGCGACGACGGACCAGCCCCACCCGCTGACGGCGGTGCCGACGACGGGACCTCGCCATCGGGACGACTCCGCGCGTACGCGCTCACGATGGCGAAGACTTCTGCGGGCGAACGGGCGCTCATCGCGCTGTCGGCGCTGGTCCTGTCGATGCTGGTCGGGACGGTCATCATCGTCGTCGGTGGGGTGATCGCGACCTGTCGAACGCCGGTCCTGACGCTCGCCGACCTGACGCTCTGTTACGACCCCATCGCCGTCTACGACCGCCTGTTCTTCGGCGCACTGGGCGACCCCCTCTCCGGCGGGTGGTCGCCGCTGAACCCGCAGTTCGCCGTGACGCTTCGCGAGACGACCATCCTCGTCTTCACGGGGCTGTCGGTCGCGCTGGCCTTCCGCGCCGGCATCTTCAACATCGGGACCCAGGGCCAGATGGTCGTCGGCGCGCTCTCGACGGCGCTGGGCGTCCTCTGGATCGCACCCGCGCTCTCCGGCGTCGGCGGGACGCTCGTGCTCGTCCCCGTCGGCATCGCCATCGGCGCCCTCGGTGGCGGGTTCTACGGTGCGATCCCCGGCGCGCTGAAGGCCTACGCCGACGCGAACGAGGTGATCACGACGATCATGCTGAACTTCGTCGCGACGCTGATGGTCCGGTATCTCGTGACCGACCACTTCCAGGACCCGACGAGCCAGGCCGTCCAGACGGCCTCGCTGCCGGAGTACGCCCAGTTCCCCGCGGTCCTGTTCGACCCGCGGCTCGACTTCTCGCTGCTCGCGCTCGGGTTCGCCGTCGCCGTCGTCGGTGGGGTCTACTACCTGCTGGAGTACACGACGTTCGGCTTCGACCTGCGAACCGCGGGTCTCCAGCCAGCGGCCGCCGAGTACGGCGGCGTCGACTCGCCGCGAACGGTGCTCGCGTCGCTGACGCTCTCGGGCGCCCTCGGCGGCGTCGCCGGCGCCGTCTACGTGCTGATGGTCCTCGGGAAGTTCCAGACTGGGGTCCCGTCCTACGGATTCGACGGAATCACCGTCTCGATACTCGCCGGGAACAACCCGATCGGTGCCGTCTTCGCGGCGCTCCTCTTCGGCGTCCTCAAGTCCGGATCGACGGTGGTGGACTTCGCGACCGACGTGCCGCCGCAACTGGTCGGCGTCCTCCGCGGGCTCATCATCCTCTTCGTCGCCATGCCGGAGTTCTTCCGCCTGATCGGGCGTCGTATCCAACCCGAAGACACCGAGCCAGCGCGAGCCACGGGGGCGAGTACCGATGACTGACGAGAGAACTGCCAGCGGGTCTCCAGAGGCGTCCGGGAACCACTGGACCGACGCACTCTCGGGCCGGACAATCGTCGCCCTCGCGACGGTGGGCGTCCTCGGCCTGCTGGGCGTCGCCGCAGTCGTCGCCCCCGAATCGACAGCCGGTGGGCTGTTCGGCGTCATCGTCTCGACGTCGACGCTGTCGGCGACCCTCCGACTCTCGGTCCCCATCGTCTTCGCGGCGGTGGGCGGCATCTTCGCCGAGAAGTCGGGCGTCATCAACATCGGGCTCGAAGGGCTGCTAATCATCTCGGCCTTCTCGGCAATCTACGGGGCCGACGTGACGGGGTCACTCCTGGCAGGCTTCGTCGTCGGGGTGGTGTCCGCGACGGCGCTCGCGGGCCTGTTCGCCGTCGTCTGCATCGAGTTCCGGGCTGACCAGATCATCGCCGGCCTCGCCATCTGGCTCATCGCGCTCGGCCTCGCACCCTTCCTCTCGCAGGTCGTCTACGGCGGCCCGAACACCGAGAGCGTCGGCACGCTCGGGACGTGGACGGTCCCGGTCCTCGCGGAAATTCCGCTCCTCGGCGCGTTCTTCGACGCCGCACCGCCGGTGTACCTGATGTTCCTCGCCGTCGGCGGCGCGTGGTACACCCTCAACCGGACGGCATTCGGGCGCTGGGTCCGCGCCGCCGGCGAGAACCCGCGGGCGCTGGACACGGCTGGCGTGGACGTCTCGCGAGTGCGCTACGCTGCCGTCCTCCTCTCCGGGGCCCTCTCGGGGATGGGCGGGGCGGCCCTCGCGTTCAACATCGGCCAGTTCACCGGCAACGGGCCGACGATGGTCAACGGCAAGGGGTTCATCGCCATCGTCGCCTACCTCTTCGGCAACTACAACCCGGTCGGTGCGCTGGGGTCGACGATGCTCTTCGCCGGCCTCGACGCCGTACAACTCCGCCTGCAGACCCAGCAGATCGTCGGCGTTCCCGACTCACTCGTCCAGACCATCCCGTTCGTCGCGGTCATCGTCGTCCTCGCACTGGTCGGCAAGACGCGAATCCCCGAGGCGGCGGGCGAACACTACGAATCCGGCGAGGAGTGAGGGACAGACCCGGCCAATCACAGGGGTCCACACCGGCCCGATTCCGCCTCCGGCGTGCGGTCGGCCCACACGGAAGTCGGATGATTTTTCATGGTGTCGGGCGAGGGCTGTGACATGTCCACACAGTGCTCGCGGGACGCGGCGGACGGGCGCGGGGGCGGGTTGCCCGACGTCGTTCCCGTCTCACTGGAGCGAACGAGGCGGCTCAGCTGGGAACTGGGCGAGCGCGTGACCGGGACCGGGGACGCGCGCTGTCGCGGCCGCTGGGAGTGTGTGACCGCACCGTGGGACCTGGCCGTCTTCGACGTTGGCGTCCACTCGGCCGTCGTCCGCGTCAAAACACCGGTCGGTCGCGAACTGTTCTACGAGACCAGCGCCAGCGCCCTGGAGCAGGCGCTGCCGATGCTGGCTACCGCGCCGGACTGGGACCGTCGGGACTGAGAGTCGCGAGACAGCACGGCCACTGGCCAGCAAGCGCCATGGGCCACTCGCCTTGGCCAGTCCTCAGTGCCAGTCCTCAGTGCCAGTCCTCAGTTGCACCCTGCATCGCTGGAAAAACGGCCGACGCGCGTCGGTTACCAGTCGTGACCGCCGATACTCACGATCGATCCGCAACGAGGACACTCCGAGACCACCAGCGGGTCCGACGACGGATGGTTGACGACGACGTCTGACGCACCGACAGATGCGTTACACAGCTTGCAACGTGGGGTCTCGTCGGCCGGTCCCGAAGGCTCAGCCACCGCAGAGACACGTTCGTCTGTCTTCCGGGCCGATTCGTCTGCGGTCGTCGCATCGTCCGTCAGTCGCCCCGATTCGCTCCGTTCCACAGTCTCTCGCTCGCTTCCCGGCAGTCCCGACGGCCACTCTTGAACGGACATTGTCGTACATAGAGAGACGCTGTCAGAAGGGATAAACTCATAGTACTGATCGTCGACAGGAACGTCGACGCACTTCTGGTAGCGAGGGTAAGGTCCCACATCAGCACGGTTTCGTGTTATTACGTAATAGTCAGTATACGGATGCATGCCAGAGTACCGGCCGCGTTTGGGGGAGTGGGTCCCGCGACGGCGGTCCGGACCGGTCAGTCGTCGTCGGCGACGGCTTCAGCGGGCGCGCCGACCCGTCGGTCGAGGAAGTCGTCGAGCAGGCGGAACATGCGGAGTTTCTGTTCCTGGTCGGAGGAAGCGTGGCCCTCCTCTCCGAGTTCCTCGTACTCGAAGTCGCCGTCCTTCCCGTCTGTATAGCCCGCCTCCTCGAGCGCCTCGCGGATGATCCGGGCCTGACTGACGGGCACGCGGCGGTCGTTGACGCCGTGGACGACGAACAGCGGCGCGTCGATGTTCTCGACGTAGTTCACCGGCGACCGTTCCTCGTAGAGATCCGGGTTCTCATCGGGCGTCCCGAGGTTCTTCTCCATGAGTTCGGTCCGGAAGTGGGGCATCGTGTTCTCGTACATGTCTTCGAGGTCGGTGAGACCGATCCAGGCGACGCTGGCGTCGTACAGATCCGGGTACTGCACCGACTGCCAGTAGGCGGAGTAGCCGCCGTAGGACCCGCCGAAGACGACGACGCGGTCGTCGTCGATCCAGTCGTACTCCTCGATGACGTGCTCGGCAGCGGTGGCCACGTCACCCTGTTCGGCGCCGCCCCAGTCGTCGTAGAGGCGTTCGACGAACTCGCGGCCCCGCCCGGTGGATCCGCGGTAGTTGACCTGCAAGACGGAGTAGCCACGCATCGCGAGGACCTGGGTGTAGAGGTCGAAGCGTTTCGAGTCGCGGGCCCGCGGCCCGCCGTGGGGGTTGACGATGAGCGGCGAGGGGCGCTCGCCCGAGTCGTAGAGGAGCGCGCCGATTTCGAGTTCGTCGTAGGAGTCGTGTTCGACCGCACGCTGTGGCGTCTCCGGAACCCCGTCGGAGTCGACAGTGAAATACTCCGCGTCGGCGAAGTCGTCGGGTTCGAAGGGGCCATATTCAGCGTCGAGCACCGTCTCGTAGGTATCGGTGTCCAGGTCGTAGTCGAGCAGTTCCGTCCGTCGGGTGGGCGTCGTGTACTGGATCAGCACTCGTCCGTCCCCGAGGACTGAATTCCCGAAGGCCCATCCGGTCGACGCGACGCCCTCCGGGAGGTCGAGTTCGCGACCCTCGCCGGTGTCGAGGTCGTAGACCACCGGCATCGTCACGGCGTCGCGGTCGCGACTCGCCAGGACGCGGCCCTCGTCGACGAAGGTGACCGCGCCCTCGTCGTACTCGCCGTCGCCGAGCCAGGTAACGTCGTCCGATTCGAGGTCGTAGACGCCGACGCGGCCGAGGTCGGGGCTGTTGTCGCTGACGAGCAGGCGGTCACCGTCGGGCCCCCAGTCGGCGGGGCCACATTCGGCACCCACCTCGCCGAGTTCGAGATTCCGAGGGTTCGAACCGTCGGCGTCGGCGACGTAGGTGTCCTGGTTGTCGAAGTCGTCGGTCTCGTTGGTGGCGTAGGCGAGTCGCTCGCCGTCCGGTGAGAGGTGGGCGCCCCAGACCGCCCGCTCGTAGTCGGTGAGTTTCGTCGTCTCACCGGTGTCGAGGTCGTGCCCGTAGACGTTCATCTGGCCGTCACGGGAGGAGCCGAGGATCAGGCGGCTTCCGTCCTCGGAGACGCTCGTGAGCATGCACTGGCCGTCCATCTCCACGACTGGTTCGACGTCGCCGTCGCGGGTGATGCTGTAGATGTCGTTCTGTTCGTTGCCGTCCTCGTCGCGGTGGAAGAACACGCGGTCACCGTCCCCACCCCACTTGACGAACCAGCGGGCGTCCCGAGGGACCTCGCCGTCGGACCACTGTTCACGGTCGCCCGTCTCTGTATCGAGGACGTGCAGTTCGTTCCGGCCGGTCACGTCGTAGTACAGTGCAATCTCGTCACCGTCGGAGGAGACGGTGGGGTGGGCCATCGTCGGGAGGCTCGCGAGCGCTTCGAGGACGTCGGTGTCACCTGTCGGGGACATGCCAGAAGTACCGAGCGCGGATCACTTCAACGCTGGCAGAACGGTCGTTCAGTAGGCGATCTGAGAGGTTGGCCCGGTGTCGCTGGCAGCGAGGTGTGAACTGGGAACAACCGTCACAACGGTTTTCGCACATGGTCTCGAACGGGGGCGTATGGCCTACGACCTCGACGACGTGGACAGGGGGATACTCCACGCGTTGCAGGCGAACGCCCGCGAGGTGACGGCGGCAGAGATGGCTGAGTCGGTGGGTGTCGCCGCCAGTACAGTGCGTAACCGGATCGAACGGTTGGAATCGGAGGATGTCATCCGAGGCTACCATCTGGAGGTGGACTACGAGCGCGCAGGGTTCCCGCTCCACGCAGTACTCGTCTGTGAGGCCCCACAGTCTGAGGACCCGGCGTTTCTGGAGTCGGTATTGGACCTGCCGCGAACCGTTCGCGTCCGTGCGCTGTTGTCGGGTGAGACGAACCTTCACGTCGAAGTCGTCGCCGCCGACGCGACCCACGTCGACGCCGTCGTGGAAGCCCTCGCCGACATGGGCGTCGACGTCGTCGAGACCAACATCGTCACCCGAAGCGCAGTCCGCCCCTTCGATGGCTTCGACCCCGACGACCAGGAGTGAGCGAGTCGGTCACACCGGTCGCGCCGCAGGTAGACTCATCAATCAAAAACAAGAACTGCGGAATCCGCAGATATATCGGCTCTCCCTACAAAATTTTGCCGATTATCGCCACAATTATACGGATCGGTTTCGACGCGATTCAGTGTGACGGGGAAATGCTGAGTACAAAGGTAATCACAGAAGTCGCCGCGCGTGAGGGAGTCGATCCGCTGGAGTTGGAAGAGCCGCTCTACGAAATCGTTGACGTGAGCGCGCTGGAGAAGATGGTCGAGTCGGCTAGTGGACAGGAGGGAACGTTCGAAGTCTCGTTCTCCTACTACGGGTATGACGTCAGCGTCGACGGTGTCGGGGACGTGACGGTTACGGAACAGGCGACAGTCGAAGAATCGAGCGAGCGAACTGCCGACCAGTCCGCTGCTGGCCGGTAAGCCGTGCGTCATCCGGCGCGCCATCGCCCGGATGTGAGATGACCACGAGTCGGTCGCGGGGGGGACGTCGAGTCAGTCGGATTTTCCGACGTCGGTTATCTCGAATCGAGCACCACCCGATTCACTCGCAGTGACACCGACCGACCAGCCGTGGGCGTCGGCTATCTGTTCGACGATGGAGAGCCCGAATCCGGTCCCCCCGGGATCGGTCGAGTACCCGCTCGTGAACACCTCCTCGCGGTCGGCCTCCGGGATGCCGGGACCGTCGTCCGCGACGTAGAATCCCGACCCGTCATCCAGTGTGCCGACCCGAATCCGGAGCGACGAGGGACGGTCGCCACCGCGACGGACGCCGTCTGCCTGGTCCGGGCGCTGGTGAGCCGCCGGGGCAGTTCCGTCATTTGACTCCAGCGCTGAATCCGGTGGGACGGCTTCCCCCTGGTAGGACTCGTGGTCCACAGCGTCGTCGACCTGTGGCCCACTGCTCCTCGAGCCGTGCGCCACTGCGTTCTCGATCAGGTTTTCGAGCAGTTGCTGGAGGCGCCGCCGGTCCGCCGGGACCATAGCGCCCGTCTCGACGACGAGTTCGCTCTCGGGCGTCCCGACCGTCTCCCAGCACTCCCGGGCGACCGACGCCAGGTCGACCGGCTCGATGTCCAGGACGGTCTTGCCCTGGCGACCGAGCGTCAGCAGGTCGTCGATGAGCGCCGCCATCCGGTCGTGTGAGCGTTCGATGGCGTCGAGGTGTTCGCTGTCGACACCCTCCTGGAGGAGTTCCGCGCGAGCAGCGGCCACCTGGAGCGGGTTTCGCAAGTCGTGACTGACGATGCCTGCGAACTCGTCGAGGCGTTGGTTCTGCCGTTCGAGTTCGCGCCGGTGGACTCGCGACTCCTGTTCGCGGGCCGCCCGGTCGAGTGCGGCCTCGACTGTATTCGCGAAGATACTCGCCAGCGAGACGTCGACGTCGGAGAACGACACCGCCTCTGTCGTTCCGACGACGATGACCCCGTACTCGCCAAGCGGCATGATGAGTTCGCTCTCGACCTGGCTATCGGGATTGTAGCGGTCCGGTTCGGCAGCGAGGTCCTCGCACACGGTGAGTTCCCCTGCCTGGAACGCCCGCCAGATGATGCTCTCACCGCCGGTGAACGTCGGTGGCGTTCCGATCTGAGCCCTGGCCGCGTCCGTGGCGGCGACCGGCCGGAGCACCGATTCCTCGTCGTCCATGGTCCAGAACGCGCAGAGGTCCTGGTCGAGGACGGCAGTCGCCGTCTCGACGGCGTGTTCGGCGACCGTCTCCTCGTCCGGCGCCTCCATGAACCGGTCGACCGCCTCGGTGAGCGTGCTCAGAGCGTCTTCCCGGCGTTTGCGTACCGAGATGTCACGAGAGAGTGCGAGATACCGGTCTTTGCCCTGGAGGTCGATCCGGACGAGGTGCACCTCGACCGGGAACGTCGACCCGTCGGCCCGGCGATACTCGCCGTCGAACTTCCGCGCTTCGTCGACGGACATCGACGAGATGACCGACGTCACCTCCTCGCGGTCGACTGCCTCGTCGATTTCCCAGATCCCCATCCCGATCAGGTCGTCCTCGTCGTAGCCGAGCGCGTCGCTCAACCGCTGGTTGGCGTCGACGATCCGTCCCTCCGGGTCGAGGACGTCGATCATGTCGGGCGAGTTCTCGACGAGCGCTTCCAGCCGAGCGGAGGTTTCTTTCAGGCGCTGTTCGCGCTCTCGGCGCTCGGTCACGTCGGTGATGAACCCCTCGATGGGGTCGTCGTCGGGACCGATCGCCCGACCGCGCTCCCACATCCAACGCACGTCGCCGTCAGCGGTCTCGACGCGATAGGTCACCTCGAACGGTTCGTCCGCCGCCAGTGCCGTCTGTACCTGCTCCCACATCTCCTCGCGGTCGTCGGGATGGAGCACGTCCTCACCCCACAGCACCTCGCCGCATTCCAGTTTGTCTGCGGCGTAGCCGATCATGGCCTCGCACTCGCCGGCGACGAACTCCATCGGCCAGCCCGGTTCGTTCCGGCAGCGATAGACGATGCCCGGCAGGTTGCTGATGAGCGTCTCCAGACGCCGGTTGTGCTCGGCCAGCGCCTCACGGGAGCGCTCCGCCGCGACGGCGTTGTCGATGCGGTTTGCGAGCAGCGCGTACTGGTCGGTCCCGGTCCCCTTCTGGAGGTAGTCCGTGACGCCCGCCGAGATGGCGTCGCTCGCGACTTCCTCGCTTCCCTTGCCGGTGTAGAGAATAAAGGGCAGATCCGGGTAGTGCTCGCGAACGGCCTCGAGGAACTCGATACCGTTGGTCCTGGGCATGTCGTAGTCCGACACGATACAGTCCACCCGCTCCTCGTCGAGGACGGCGAGGCCGTCGTCCGGACTGGCCGCTGTCAGAACGTCGAATCGATCGTCCTCACGCTCCAGCGCGGCGGCGACCAGCGCCCCCAGATCTGGGTCGTCGTCCACGTGGAGCACACGTATCGTCGTCGGAGTGCCACTCATGTCCTGGTGCTGATCTACGACACTGTTCGGTGAGGTGAGACATAAGCCTGTGACATTTTTCCAGCCCGAACGTGAGGGGATCAAGCCCGCTCGTGGGCCCGATCGACGGCGTCGACGAGCGCCCCCGCTGGACGGTCGAAGACGAGATGTGACTGACAGTCACAGTCGGAGGCGCCAAACCCGGGGATTCGGGTCGCCACGGCAGCGAGCGCACGACTCACGGCGCATTCGACGTCACGTCCGGGCGTTTTGACCACGGACTCGACGGTCACGTCGTCGTGGCCGAGCAGGTAGTCGACGTGCCAGTGGCGAGTCGTTCGGTCGCCGGCACAGAGCTCACGGTGGCGCTCCACGCGGGCGAATCCGCCCGGCCCGAACGCGCTCCCGGTGTAGGCGTACCCGCCGGCGTCGAACTCGCGAGGACCCAGCGCCCCGACGTCGAGCGTCGCCGGATCGGCCAGTTCGAGGACGAGCGTGTAGGTACCGCCGGTCGTCGACTCCGTCATCACCCTCGTGGTTGGGCCAGCGCGGAGAAGTGCGTTCCGGGGGTCTCTGGCCCCAGCCGTTCGTCTCGTCGCTGGGCCCAACACTTCTTGTAGTCGCTGGCCCAATCCCCGGTCGTGTCCCGCAGTCCGACACTGACGCTCGTCGTCGCGTTCGTGGTCGTCTTCCTCGTCCAGCGGGTCGTCGGCGTCCTCGGAATTCCGATCGCGTTCGCGCTCTCGGCGCCCGTCGACCACCAGCCCTGGACGGTCGTGACCAGCGTGTACGCCCACTTCAGCGTCGGCCACCTCGTCGGCAACGTCGTCGTCCTCCTGCTCGTCGGCCTCTACCTCGAACGCCAGACCTCCCGCGTGCGCTTTCACGCCTTCTTCCTCGCCACCGGCGCGCTCGCGGGCCTCTCGGAGGTGTGGGTCAGCGATCTCGTCGGCCCCTCCGTGGCCGTCCTCGGCGCCAGCGGCGGCATCGCGGGCCTGGTCGGGTACCTCCTCGCGGGCAACCGCATGAGCGACACCATTCTGGACCGGACGCCGCTCAGCCCGCGCGCCCAACTCGCGATTTTCGTGGTCGTCGCCGGCGCCATCACGGTCTACACCGCCGGCCGCGGCGTGGCCCTCGTCGCGCACTTCACCGGCCTGTTGATCGGGTTGCTGGCCGGCCGTGCCCACCTGTTGCGCCCGCGGTGAGCGAGCGACGTGGTCTCGCTTCTGTCCGGTGTCGGCTCACCGAGACGTCAGGGAGCGTCCCCACCGTGTTCACCGCCGCGTCGCTGGGCGCCGCCCCCGTATTCACCGCGCCGCCACTGAGCGCCGCCACCGCTTTCACCGCGGGCGTCCCACGTGGGCTATGCGGATCGAACTCGTCGGCCATCGCGGCTGTGGCGACCACGGGCCCGAGAACACCGCGCGGGCGGTCGCCGCTGCCGCCCGCCGCCTTCCCGCCGTCGAGGTCGACCTCCGGCGGTGTGGCTCTGGCGAACTCGTCGCGGCACACGACGCCCGCGTCGACGACGTCACCGACGGCAGCGGCCGCGTCGCGGACCTCGACCTGGCGACGCTCCGGGGGCTGGGCGTCGACGGCACGGACGAACCGATCGCCACCCTCTCGGAGGTCCTCGACGCCGTCCCGGGCGAGGTCACGCTCCAGGTAGAACTCAAAGAACCCGGCCTCTGGGCGGATCTCCGGGCTGCGCTGACCGAGCGCGGGCGGTCGAGCGTCCGACTGTCCTCGTTTTCCGCGCCCGCGCTGGCTGAAGTCGCGCGCTCGGACTGGGCGCCCGTCACCGGCCTGCTGTTCGACGACCACCCGGGAGCGAACCTCGACCTGGCGGCCACGCTGGGTTGCGAGAACGTCCACCCCCACGCCCGGCAGTGCCTCGAAACCGACGTGGTCGAGCGCGCGCAGGCCGCGGGCTTGCGCGTGTACGCCTGGGGGCTCGAGGCCGCGGCGGGCGCCCCCGAAGCCCGTGCGGCGACCGTCCGCGCGCTCGCCGAACGCGGTGTCGACGGGGTCACGACCGACACGTGGGACCTCCCGGAGCCATCGCTCCGGTGACGACCGCCGCCGTGGAGGGGCTCGAACGCCCGGGCCCGATTGGACACGCGCAGGTCGTCGCCTTCGAGTGGGCTCGGCGTGAATCGACTGCTATGACCAGCTATCTACTCGCCACGGCGTCGGTCCACACGACCGCTGCGGCGGCCGACTACCTCGGCGACGGCCTCACCGCCGACGACGAGGTGGTCGTCCTGACCGTCACCGAACCGGATCTGGACGAGCGAGACGCCGGCGACGCCGCCAACGTCGCCCGGTCGCGCTTGCTCCCGGCCGTCGTCGACGTGCTCGAACGCGAGGGCGACCCCGCCGAAGCGATCCGCGCCGTGCTCGCCGAGCGTGACGTGGACACGCTCGTGCTCGGCCCGCGCCGCGGCGACCCTGGGAGTGGTGACGGCGCGGAATCCGACGCCACCGATGCCGAGCCTCCCGGGTCGACCGTCCGTGCACTGCTCGGGACTGTCGACGTCCCTGTCGTGGTCGTGCCGCTGCCGGACCTGTAGCTTACGTGTGTTCGTCGATCCAGCGACACCACGTTTCGAAGTCGTCCGCACCGCACTGGTCGGCAATCGAGTGGAGCGTTCCGATCCGAACTTCCTCGTGCATCGGAACGTCGACGTTCCGGACTTCCCCGGTGTCGTCGTTCTCGTATCGCAGTCGAACGTGGCTCCCTGATCGGGAGGTAGGGACGTACCCGAAGTCAGTCAGAACAGCGATTATCTCCCTGCCCGAAAACGTTGTCCGCACCATACAAGTCAGCGGAGGAATTCGGGGTGCGATTCGTCGCCGTCGCGCTCCTCGGGCTCGATCCCGAGTTCGTCACGCAGGAACTCGTCGGGATTCTCGATGTCCGCACCGCCACCCTCCTGGAGTTCGAGTACCTCAGCTAACTGCGCGAGCGCCTCTGCACGGCTGGCGCCGCCGCGTGCGAGACCCGTCTCGCGGTCGTGAGCCGTAACGGTCCCGTCGTCCTCCCGGACGAACTCCACGTCACCGGGACCGTCGTCCTCAGGATCGTCGGTCGCACTCGCCATGTGCTGTCGTTACTCGGTCTCGGCGATAAACCTTCGCCCGACCGCCACGCTGGGACAGGGAAAACGTCCGCGGAACGTACTAGCTGTCGGTCGTCACAACCGGTCGAGCACGGCGTCGGCGTCGTAGTTCAGGGTCAGTTCGCGCGAGCGGCCCCGACCCTCCACGTCGGCGTAGCTGGCGTCGATGATACCTAACTGGTCGAGTTTGTTCGTGACCTCCGAGTAGCGGGTGTAACCCAGGCCCGTCTCGTCGTTGAACACGTCGTAGATGTCGCCCGCGCGCTTGCCGTCGTGTTCGGCGATGACCTCCAGGAGCGCGCTCTCGGACTCGGAGAGTTCCTGGAGGCGCCGCGAGAGGTGCACGTATTTCGACTTGTCGTAGGCCTTGTCCACGTCCTCTCGTTCGACCTCGCGACTGGCGCGCATCTCGGCGTTCAGGCCCGCCCGCCTGAGCAGGTCGATACCGACCCGCAGGTCGCCGCCCTGTTCCTCCGTGCATTCGGCGACGCGGTCGAGGACGGGCGCGGACATGACGCCGTCGTTGAACCCGCGCTCGACGCGTTCGTCGAGGATGTCGACGATTTCGGGCTGGTCGTACTTCGGGAAGTAGACGTCCTCCGGGCGGAAGACGCTCTGGACCCGCGTGTCGAGTTCGTCGATGACGTCCAGATCCAGGTCCGACGAGATACAGAGGACGCCGATTTTCGCCCCGCCCTGTTCCTCGTGGGCGCGCAGGAGCGAGTACAGCGTATCGGAAGCCTCGTCCTCGTAGAAGAGGTAGTTCACGTCGTCGAGCGCGACGGCGAGCACGCGGTCGTCCTCGACTAGCTGGTCCGTGATCTGCGAGAAGAGCTTCTTGAACGAGATGCCCGACGACGGCGGTTCGTAGTCGAAGACGCTCTCGAACAGGCGCGAGAACACCGAGTAGCGCGTCGAGTTGACCTGGCAGTTCACGCGCACCGTCTTGACCTCGGTCTGGGCCTGCAACTCGCGGAACATCTTCTGGACCGCGGTCGTCTTCCCGGTGCCGGGCGGGCCGCGAGCGACGACGTTCAGCGGGCGA
>ENA-ORCR01000275-ORCR01000275.1-marine-metagenome-genome-assembly--contig:-NODE-275-length-40785-cov-4.257173_pt1 | contig 40785 bp, 36 predicted proteins | sample MGYA00237782_ERZ508514 | MGnify/ENA primary metagenome ERZ508514 (study PRJEB26185, sample SAMN06268960) | marine metagenome | isolation source: Eden Landing Ponds, San Francisco, CA, USA | place...
CCCGTCGAGTTCGGCAACGTCACCGACATCGCGCCCGACGTGAAACTCACGATGCACAACGCCGGCCACATCCTCGGCTCGGCCGTCTCTCACTTCCACATCGGGGACGGCTTTTACAACGTGGCCTTCTCCGGCGACATCCACTACAGGGACACGCGCCTGCTCGACGGCGCGGTCAACGACTTCCCGCGCGTGGAGACACTCGTACTGGAGTCGACCTACGGCGGGCGCGACGACTACCAGACCGACCAGGAGGACTCCGAGCGCAAGCTCGAGACGGTGATCAACGAGGCCCACGCGAAAGGCGGGAAGATCCTGATCCCGGCCTTCGCCGTCGGGCGCTCGCAGGAACTCATGCTCGTGCTCGAGGAGGCGATGCGGGAGGACCGCATCCCGACGATGCCGGTGTATCTCGACGGGATGATCCGCGAGGCGACAGCGATCCACGCCGCGTATCCGGACCACCTCCGGGGCCGCCTGCGCGAGCGGATCCTCTACGAAGACGACAACCCGTTCCTCGCCGAGCAGTTCCGGCAGGTCGACGGCGGCGAGGAGATGCGGCGGGACGTCGCCGACGACGAGCCAGCGATCATCCTGACGACCTCGGGAATGATCACTGGCGGTCCGATCATGTCCTGGCTCCGACTGCTCGGGGGCGACCCCGAAAGCACGCTGGTGTTCGTCGGCTACCAGGCCGAAGGGACGATGGGCCGCCAGATCCAGCAGGGCCGGGACGAACTCTCGATGAACGACTCTGCCGGACGCGGGGCCGACCGCGTCGCCCTGAACATGGGCGTCGAGACGGTCGACGGCTTCTCCGGCCACGCGGACCGCCAGGGCCTGGAGACGTTCGTCCAGACGATGAATCCCCGTCCGGAGACGGTCCTCTGTGTCCACGGCGACGAGTCCTCGACGGACCAGCTCTCCTCGGCCCTCTACCAGGAGTTCCACATGCGAACTGTCGCACCGAAGAATCTTGAGACATTCCGGCTGGATTCTTAACAGGCGGACTGGGTCGTGTGGGGTGCGTGCCAGAAACGGCGATACCACGGGACCTCTCCCAACAGTTGATTCAAGTGACCACCCGAACGGACCGGGCGGACTGCTCCGGATCCGGAACCCGTTTTTCCGGGCGTCGATCACGGTGATCTGTGTTCGACCGCTCCCACGAGGACTTGCAGTTCTCTTCGCTCTATCTGGCGCGGTTCGCGTCTAGTTTCGGCTTCATGACTGTCCTGACGTTGTTGCCCAACTACATCGACGCGCTCGGAGCGACCGGCGTGACGATCGGGCTGTTCGTGACCGCACTGGAAGTCGCCCGGACCGTCGGTATTGTCCCGTTGGGCTGGGCAGCTGACCGGTACAGCAAACGGACGATCCTCCTCGGTGCCCTCGCGTTGAGCGCGGTCGCGTACCTCTCATTTTCGATCATCACGTCCATCGATGGCTTCCTAGTCTCGCGGACGCTCCAGGGTCTCGGTATGACGGGGACAGGTCTCGTCGGCCTAGCACTGATTGGCGACCTCGCCCCAGACGACAGCCGGGCGAACTACATCGGAAAGTTCAACGCCGTCCGGATGGCGGCCGGTATCGCCGGTACGCTCGGTGTGGGCGTCCTCTTCGCGCTCACGGGGTTCGACGTCGTCTTCGGCTTTATTGCCGTCTTATTCGTCCTCTCGACGGTCGGCATCTGGTTATTCGTCGACGCCGATCAAACGAGCGTCGAAGGCTTCGCCTTCACCGACCTCGCGCTCAATCGACGCATTCTGACGATGACGAGCTTTCGTGTCCAGTATGCTGTCGCCGTCTCGCTCGTCCGCAAGTGGGTGCCAATCTTCGTCGGCGTCTCTGCGGCACAGGGTGGCCTCGCGTACGGTTCGGCCGTCGTCGGCGCGGTCCTCGCGGCCGAGAAGTTCACAAACATGCTCGTCCAGCCGCATACCGGCCGACTCTCCGACCGATACGGCCGTGCCTTATTCGTCTTCGTCGGCGGTGGTGCGTACGGGCTTGTCGCGATGGCGTTTCCGTTCGCTACCACCGTCGAGGGACTGCTGTCAGTGTCGTTGCCGGTGGCGGGGACGGTCACCGGTGCTGTCGCTGTTGCGATCGGTCTGAATGGGCTCCTTGGCGTCGCCGACGCCTTCCGCGAACCGGCCAGCATGGCGCTGTTCGCCGACGAGGGGAAAGGCGAAGGTATCACTAGTAGTTTCGGCGTTCGGTCGCTTGTCTGGAAACCCGGGAGCGTTCTCGCCCCGATAGCCGGTGGCTGGCTGATGGGAACCGCTGGAATCGAGTGGGTGTTCTTCGCGGGCGGCTTCGCAGCACTGTCAGGAGTCATCACGTTCTTCAGTGTGCTGTCCTGGAATCACGGTCGAAGAGCGCTCCATCAGTGGTAGTCGAGCCATTCGTGAAAGCGGGTATCGATGGCTTCGAACACTTTCTGGGACTCGGTTAGGAGACGACGTGTGGCTAGACCTAAGACCGAGTAACCGCGGAAATTGAGCTGCTTACGTGGCGCTCTGTACATATTTGAGCGAGGGGTTCACGAGATGCGCCGTCAGGACCCGCGCCACTTGTGTCCACACTCGACGCACGTGAACAGCCGAACCTCGTAGGAGCCGCCCGGCTTCGGCATTATCTCGTAGTGCGCCCGCTCGCTGTCACAGTCGTCCGCCGGACAGGACTCATGTATCGTCTCGGCAGACCCCTGGGTCGCGTCGGCCACCGTGGGTGCCCCGTCCTCGCGCTGGCCATCCCGTGTCGTCATCACCGCTTCTACTTGCGAGTCCCGCACTTCCTCGTTTTCACAGGAGCGACACACCCACGTGTCGCCCTCCGTGTGCATCATCGAACCACACTCCTCACAGAATTGCATTTACAGTATGAACACACGGTTGTCGGATATATGTGTTAAGTTCCGTTCCGTCGTGGATTTCAGGCTCCTGCCCACCAGCATCTTGAAATGCCACTCTCAGACGCTCTCGTCAGGGTTTTGCGTCTCGAATCGGCATACATACGCGAGCGGGGTTTCGGCGGTACAGCGGTCGTCTACACCTTGTTTCCATTATACTGGCCAAATCAGACAGTTCCAATTCTCAACGTGTAACGTTCCGCATACATGGCTTGTATTTAGCAGGAATGTTGAAACTCATCACCGATTGAGGCGTTCAACAGGCCTGAAAGGCCCACATTTCGAAGGTAGCTTTCGTTTCGGGAACTATTTACGCCGTGGTCACGGATATTGTCATAACCGAAACACGCGTTGTCCCCGGGAAGGCTGTGCTACGTTCCGTCGCGAATCGCGACCCGTTCTGAGTCACTATAGACAGTGATTGTACGGCCTGCTCTCCGTTCTAGGCGGACTCTGAGATGGGTTCTGGGATCGCTCTGATCGGACCCACACTATGGAAATCGAAATCGTAACTATTGGCGGCTACGAGGAAGTCGGCCGCCAGATGACGGCAGTCCGTGCCGGAGACGACATCGTCGTCTTCGACATGGGCCTCAATCTCTCGAAGGTACTGATTCACGACAATCTCCAGACCGAACAGATGCATAGCCTCGATTTGATCGACATGGACGCGATCCCAGACGACCGGGTGCTGTCCGACGTGGACGGCACGGTCCAGGCTATCGTCCCCACGCACGGTCACCTTGACCATATCGGCGCCATCTCGAAACTGGCCCACCGCTACGACGCACCGATCGTCGCGACGCCGTTCACGCTCGAACTGGTCAGGGAGGAGATCGATGACGAGGGCAAATTCCACGTCCAGAACGACCTCGTCGAAATGGAGGCCGGTGAGACGATGTGCATCGGCAACGAGACGGATCTGGAGTTCGTCAACGTCGCCCACTCGACGATCGACGCAATCAATCCCGTCTTGCACACGCCAGAGGGCGCAGTGGTCTACGGGCTCGACAAGCGTATGGACCACACCCCCGTAGTCGGCGACCCTATCGACATGGAGCGGTTTCGGGAGATCGGTCGCGATGGGGTGCTGTGCTACATCGAAGACTGCACGAATGCGAACAGGAAGGGCCGAACACCGAGCGAGGCCGTCGCGCGGAGCGAACTACGGGACCTCTTGCTGAGCCTCGAAGACTACGAGGGTGGGATCGTCGCCACGACGTTCGCAAGCCACATCGCACGGGTCGTAAGTCTCGTCGAGTTCGCGGAGGAGATCGACCGTCAACCCGTTCTGCTCGGTCGTTCGATGGAGAAATACTCCGGAACGGCCGAACGGATCGGCGCCGTGGACTTCCCCGACGATCTGGGGATGTACGGCCACCGACAGTCCGTCGACAGGGCGTTCGAGCGCATTATGAACGAAGGCAAGGAACACTTCCTGCCCGTCGTGACTGGCCATCAGGGTGAACCGCGAGCGATGCTCACGCGGATGGGTCGCGGGGAGACCCCCTACGAACTGGACAACGGTGACAAGGTGATCTTTTCTGCAGGGATCATCCCCGAACCGACGAACGAAGGCCAGCGATATCAGAGCGAAACTTTACTCGGGATGCAGGGTGCCCGGATCTACGACGACGTCCACGTCTCTGGCCACCTCTCTCGCGAGGGTCACTACGAGATGCTCGACGCGCTCTCCCCGGAGCACCTTATTCCTGCACATCAGGATATGGCGGGCTTCTCCGGGTACGTAGACCTCGCCTCAAGTCAGGGTTACAAGATGGGCGAGGACCTCCACGTCACGTCGAATGGAAACGCCATCCAGTTGGTCTGATCACCGCTCAGCCACCTGGAATTCGACCGACGCTATCCATTCTCGATGGTACTCGTTCCGAAGCAACTGGGGGGCTCCTGGTCCGCTGTTTATTCTCAACTATCCACCTTCGGACTTCTCTCTCCCCCGGGCGAGGAGCGGAGCGTCGCTACTCGTCGATAATCTCGTCGCGAAGTTGTGACACGGTGTGGATATCCGTGAAGCCAGGTTGGTCAACTCGCACTGATTGGGTGGGCGTCCCCTCTGAGTAGGTCTTCTCGATCCGTGGTTTGCCCTCCAGGGGATTGTTGAGCGAGGCGAGAATCTCGTGGGCATCGCTGTGGGACATCGCGACCCAGATCGCGTGGTCGGGATCGCAGGCGGCCATCTTATCGTAGTCGTCGGGGACCGCTCTCCTGGTGTCGTGGTTGATGCGCTCGAGCTCGACCGTCAGGACGATATCGCCGTCCTCGTCGAGGCCAACCAGATCCAGGCGGTGGCGCTCGAAATCGTTTGCAGCCTCCTTCACAGCCTCATCGTCACGGAAGAACGCGTCGGCGTCGATGGAGCACTTCTTCAGGTCGTAATAGGGGCGAATGGTCACTACGTCGGAGTCGGGATCTTTGGCGAACTCGCGGGTGGCCCAGCGGTCGCTCACCTCGACGCCGAGTACGTGCTCGGAGGACTCGTCGAGGTCGCCCTTGCCGTGGCCGAAGGCGACGCCGTGGCTGTGGGATTCCCCGATCAGGTCTCGGCCATCGGGTGTGACCGAGTAGAGGCGATACGGACGATCGGTGTCCTTGGTGAGCAGCCCATCCTGGATGAGTCCCTCGACCTCGTCGGTGTCGAGACCAGCGTACTCTTGGATCCGGAGCATCGAGTGTGAGCCTGCTTTTACGAGCACAGATGCCCGTTCGACGGCCACGTCCCAACCGTCTACATCCATCGTCTCAATAGCGTCTCGCTTAGAATTCGTGAACCGCTTTGGAATGAGCTAGTTCACCCCCAAATTCGAGGGTGTATGTAACCCGGGCATCGAGTCGAATTGACGGTACCATAACACCGACTCGTACGGAACGTGCTCTTTCGCACGCCGTACTAACCGCTTGACAACGCGGTCAATCTGGTTCGATTGATTGTCTTCTCAGGATGAGTTCTCCCGAATGCGCTCTATGACCAGCACCAGCGGGATGTTCTCACCGACGTTCGACAGCGTCGCGAACTTGAACGCCTGCTCGTCCTCACCCAGCATCGCATTCACCCTTGCCATTGACTTTAGGTCGCCGTAGGACGGGACGGTAATGACGTCGATCGCCGCCGTCACGGGTCGGCGGAACGAGGCTTCCTCACCGATCACCGAGAGTAGTCGCGCACAATACTATGAGATAGAATTAACCGAAAGAACCAATTAAAATAATGACTGTAGTATATTAATGACAAGATTAGATAATATTGCAGTCGAGAAACTAAAGGAAGCGCTTGACCAAGCGACCGGAAAACGAGAGACAAAGCGATTGCTTGTTGCAATTATTTACAAGCAGGGGCCGTCTGCACCGATGTTCGCAGAGTGGCTCCATACACGCAAGCAAACGATTTATCGGTGGTTCGACCGCCTCGAAGAAGAACCGATCCGTCAAGCAGTCTAAGATCGACAGCGCTCTGGCCAGCCACCAAAACTCGATGACGTCGACCGAGCGGAGTTTCAAGAAGCCGTCCAAAATCCCCCGTCTGAGGCGGGATTCCACCATCCTGCGTAGACGACCAAACTCACGCAACAATTTCTCGAATATGAGTTTGGTGCCGAATATTCCCTGCGTCACGTTCAGAGACTGCTGAAAGGCGCTGATCTCACCTGGCAAACGCCGCGACCGCAACCGCCGACGGCTGACGAGGACGCATGCGCCGAAGCCTGGGAAGCTACCAAATAAACTGAATAAATCGCTCTTTGATGAATAAACAACAGTCGCAGTCGACTAAACTAGAAATATGATCGGCTGTGACCTGTACCGCTCTTGATTTCCGTGCGGAAAACGAGTCAATCACCTGGCTTTGCGACGATCAAAGTGGTGAAATTACTCGGTACAGTCACCGATGAATGCGAATTTTTTTGCAACCGAAGTTGTCGCTCGCTTCGTCAGCGACGAAACGATCAGATCGCTCCGAGCGCTTCAAAACGAGCTTGGCGAGAAAATTCATGTGCTGCTGGATAACGCCTCGTATTACAAATCACAGCAAGTGCGGGACTTCCTCACTGAAACACAGCTCAAAGTGACGTATTTTCCGGGGGGTTCCCCGGATCTCAATCCTGTTGAGGAGTGCTGGCGGCAGTTGAAACGATTTCTCGGGAATCGCTTTTTAGCTCGATAGACGAGCTTAGACTAGCTGTGACAACCGCTCCTCGTCAAATTCACTCACCACAGATAGCCGACTACCTACGTCGTTCTGTATAGCATAATCCGGTACTATCTGTCCGATCCCCGGATGTTTCGTGCCACCGTCACTTTCTCGGATTAAAACACGGCCAGCGGACCGTCTGGTCGGTGAATACCGGAACTCGTCGGGGTAATCAGGTGGCAAAAAATGGCGTTTGAACGCTGATTGCTACAGACGGAAACCGCGGAGAAGCGTGTCCTGCAACTTGTACGCGAAGAATATCGGAATAACGGACATCACGGTGCTGATGACCATCAGATGACCCGTGTTGAGATACGCGCCTCTCTGGGTCAGTCGAATCAAACCCGGTGCGAGGGTCATCATGTCTGAGTTCGGTAGCAGGATCCGTGCGAAGGTGAAGTCTCCCCAGACCGTGGCAAACGCGAACACTCCGACAGCCAAGATACCCGGATACACAGCCGGGATAGCAATATCACGCGCCGACCGCGTGCGGCTCGCACCCATCATCCACGCGGCTTCCTCTTTGGCTACCGGCACAGTCTGGAACATCTTCCACATCAACCAGACTCCGAACGGGGTGGCACGGACTGAGTGTGCAATCATAATTCCAATGTACGTATTGAGGAGACCCAGCGAGGTGTAGATAATGTACATCGGGATGGCGAGGACGATCGGTGCGATCATGTAACCGAAGAGGATCACGCGTGCGAACGTGAGTTTGAACGGAAACTCGAGACGGGTGAGACCGTACCCCGCAGTCGTAGAAATGAATGTCACTATCGCCACAACTCCGACCGCGACTATGAACGTGTTCAGTACGAGCTGGAAGACGTCGGTCGACTGGAGTATCGCCCAGTTGGCCAGCGTTAGTTCAGCGGTCGACGGCAGCCACTGTGGGTCCGGGTTACTGAACACCGACGGGTTCTGGAACGAGGAGACGATCATCCAGTACAGCGGGAACCCGGCGACGAACAGCCAGAGCGCCAGGATAGAGTATTTGACAGTCCGGAGGACTTTCTTTCGCAGGTCGTGCGGGAGCTTCTTGATCACCCTCCGGCTCACGAAGTGGCTCATGCGGCTCAGTCTTCGAGCCATTCAGTCTCCCTCCTCGACGTCTTGCTCGGGATTGAACAGTGTGAGATACGCAATACCACCGATCGCCAGAACGAAGAACATGATCATCGCGACCGTCGTACCGAGACCGTACTGGAGGTCCGAGAATGTGAGTTTGAACGCGTAAATCGGGAGCGTCTCCGTTGAAGCCGACGGTCCGCCCTGGGTCAGGATCCAGATTATGTCGAAGTTGTTGAACATCCATATCGCCCGGAGGAGGACGACCAGCGCAATCACTCCGCGCAACTGTGGGAGCGTGATGTCAACGAACTTATCGAGTTTCGTCGCACCGCTCATTGTCGCGGCTTCGTAATAATACGTCGGGATGGATTGCAATCGGGCAAGGACCATGATTGTGACGAACATCGCGAACTTGTAGCTCCCGACGAAGATGACACCGAGCATCGCCAGGGTGCTGTCAGCCCAGATGGAGACGTCTACGCCAATCAACCCAAGGTCGGTGAGCAGGTTGTGGTACACGCCGACACGCTGGGTGAGCATCCTGTTGAACACGACGCTCACGACGGCCGTCGGAATGATGTACAGCGCGATCGTGACAGCCGTGACGAGTCTGTTTTTGAGGTCGTTGACGAGCAGTGCGACGACGATACCGAGACACAGCTGCACTGCGATGGAACCGATGGTGAACACTATGCCGTTGGTGAGCGCGTTGTAAAATTCTGCCTCGTTGAGAATAGTGCGGTAGTTGTTGATACCGACCATCGTCCACTCGGGGTCAAACGCATGGATCTCGTGGAGGCTTGCTGCCAGAGCGTACGCGCCCGGGACTACGAGCGCCCCGAGAATGACGATTATCGTGGGTAGAACTGTAATGAGTCCGAACAGTGACTCGTCGTCTATCCCGATTCGGTTTCTCACACCGGTTCGTATGTCTCTGGCCGCCATACGAAAAAGGCATTGTCGAATTACATAAAACTATTGCTCCCTGGGGTCGCGGCCGCGCAACAGTACCGGTGAGTTGTCTCCACGGACCCGGCCGATTCTGACGACGCGACGCCAGGTTTCATTCTCGGGCGACTGACTTCGGCGGAGGCTCTCCCTGGTCATGCTGTCGAACGCCACCGTCTCGAAGCACCCCGTTCGAACTGTGGTAGACAGATTTCCCTACCCGGTAGTGCGCTCGCTACATTTTTATAGGATCAAGGGGAATCCTCGGATAAGAACGATGAAAACACCCATGTCCGGACTCGAACTCAAACTGTCTAGAGCGTTCGCCCTGGCAGCGATTGGACTGTTTGTCCTGGCGCTTCTCGAAAACTGGTTGCAACTAGGTTTCGCGTTCCCGCCGCTACGTATCGCCAACAATAGCGGCCTTGCACTCCTTGCGGTGTTCCTGTTGGTCCCGTACTACGTGAGCAAGAAAATCGAATCGCGCCGCGACACGTACTACTAAAGGGTCGGTCTCGAACCACGGACGACTACCCGGGTGAATTGTGACGGTCGCTAGATGTCGTCGCCGTCCGTCAGGTCTCACTGTACGTCCACCACGTCTCCGTCACCGACCTGGCGGATCTCGTCGGTCGACTCGGCAAGAGCGTCGCCGTCAGTGTCGTTCAGAACAACGGGACCGAGACTGACGCGTGTCACTTGCTAACGAGGAAAATATTAAATAGAAGTGTTCGGAAACGCCCTACGTACCATGATCGCTGATCGATTAGACAATGATGTCGCGGTAGTAACGGGCGCAGGACGGAACATAGGGCGGTTTATCGCCAAACGGTTCGCTCAGGAGGGTGGGCAGGTAGCAGTGGTAGATATCGACGCCGATTCGGCCGAGGAAGTCGCTATAGAGATCACCGACGCCGGCGGCGAGGCCATAGCTGTTCCCACCGATATCGCCAGCGAAGACGAGGTAACCGCGATGGTCTCGACCGTCGAAGACGAGTTCGGGCACGTCGACGTGTTGGTCAACAACGCCGCAGTCAAAGAGGAGTCGTACTTCCTCGAGATGGAGACGGAGATGTTCGACCGGACGATGGACGTCAATCTCCGGGGGACCTTCCTTTGTACGCGAGAGTGCGGGCGGTCGATGAAGGAGTCGGACGGCGGTACAGTGATAAACGTCTCCTCGACGTCGGGGCACAAGGCCGAACCCACGTCGGTGGCCTACGGGACGTCGAAGGGTGCGATCCTCAACTTCACCCGGTCGACGGCTGCCGCCCTGGCCGAATACGGCATCCGCGTCAACACGCTCACACCGACCAGAACCGGAAAGCGGACGCTCCCGGACCAAGAGTTCGAGGTCAAAGGACTTTCAGAGGACGACCTCAGCGACGACGACATCCGCGAGAAGATACCGCTGGGCCGGATTGGCAAGCCCGAGGACATCGCCAATGCGGCAGTCTTCCTCGTGTCCGAAGAGAGCGAGTTCGTCAACGGGACCGAACTGCGAGTCAACGGTGGCCGGTAAACGACCCCTGCTCGGAACCGGGGTGACCGGCAAGACGTGCCGCCGAACACACACTCGCCGGTTTTTTATCGGTTACAGACCGAGGCGGACCGGACGCGTTCCTCCGCCCGGCCGTCGTAACGCGGTACGGGGGCCTTTGGCCCCCTACTGTTATACTCCCACTCCCGGAAACCTCTGACATGACCGTCCAGTTCGTCTGTGACGCCTGTGGGTCGACAGACACAATCCCGGGAGGCGTCCGGTGTTCGTGTGGTGAACCGTACTGGGTCGACACGGATCCGACCGACTTCGAGTGGCCGGAAGCCGGAGAACGGTCGCTCTGGCGCTATCGTGCGCTCTTGCCGTCGATACCCCAGGACCACATCGGCGGTGGGGCCGGCGGCACGCCACTGGTTCGTCTGCCGCGGCTCGACGATGAGGTGGGCGGCGCGCGGGTCCACGTGAAATACGAGGGGTCGAATCCGACAGGAACATTCAAAGACCGTGGCAGCGCCGTCGGCATTGTGGGGGCATGTGCGGACGGGGCGGCCGCCATCGGGACTGTCTCCCACGGCAATATGGCCCGGTCGGTAGCAGCACACGCTGCGAGTGCCGGGTTCGACTGTGTCGTGTGCGTACCGGCGGATATTCCGGCCGAGCGATTGACCGATATCGCTCGCCACGGACCGACGATCGTCCGCGTTGCCGGGGAGTACAGTTGTCTCTACGAGGAGACACTCCGGGTCGGCCCCAAACACGAGATCCGGTTCGTCAACAGCGACACGCCGCTCCGTGTCGCCGGGCAGAAGACTGCGACGCTGGAGATTCTGGAATCGTTTGCCCCCGAGACGCCTGACGCGATAGTCGTCCCGACGTCCAGCGGCGGACACGCCAGCGCCGCCTGGAAGGCGATACGCGAAGCGACGGCCGCGGGACTTCTCGACACGCCACCGGAGCTGTATCTGGCGCAGGCCGCCCAGTGTGCACCCATCGCGGAAGCATATGCGCGCGGCGACAGCGAGGTCAGTCCCGTCCGGGGTGGCGAGACGGTTGCCTATTCGATAGCGAATCCCGACCCACCGAGCGGGAACCGAGCTCTCCGGGCCGCGAGAGCGACGGGCGGAGGTGCTCTCGCCCTCGAGGACAAGGCCATCCTCGACGCACGACGGACGCTCAGCGAGTTGGCGGGCTTGTTCGTCGAAACGTCAAGCGCGACATCCCTCGCGACCGCACGCGACCTCGCCGCAGACGGCCAACTCGGTCCCGATGACGACGTCGTCCTCGTTGCCACCGGAATGGGGTATACTGAGCGGAGCGTCGGCGAGACGACGACTGTCGATCCCATCTCGACTTCTCTCGATAATCTCGACGATACCTTCGCCGAGATGACCTCGGACAGGTAGAGACGGTGTCGGTCGGCATTAGGTATCTCCCGTCCCGGTCTGAAGACCCCTGCTCAGGGTCAGTGGGCCTCGGAGCACTAATTCGATAGAAATCAGGTGGACGGTCGGTGACGGTGGCACGCTACGTTTTACACTCTGGGGTCAGCGTTCCGGTAGGAAAGCGCGTAGGGCGTCGGGACAATGACGTTATACGCTGGGAAACGCACAATTCTAATATCCCCATCGAGGAATCCTACCCTTCACAGTAGTTGCTGATGTGGGAGAGAGCCGATTATCGTCCGGGTGGTTGACTCGATGTGGTCCAGACAGCAGTGACGAAACAGGTGAGTCTGCCGGCATCATCACTGCTATTCCCTGAATTCGACTTCGGTGTCGCCGACATCGACACGTATCCGAGCGAGGAGTTCCAGCGAGTCATCGTTCGGATCGCCTTCGGTAACGAGCTCGCCAATACCGTTGTGAATGTGTATCAACTCGTCCGAGGCGACGAGCTCACTGTCGATAGCATGATTATCCGCGAGGTCACGCGTGACCCCGCTATTCAACAGGCCCGGGTCTGTCGCCGCCGCTGGGGGGATCGAAATGTCTTACCGAAAAGTCACGGAGTTTCTGGTGAAGACATTCTTACCGACGTTCTTTGTACGTCTGTTTTACTATTAATGGGCCGTGTTTCTGTACAATCTGTGGGTATTGGTGAATCTCCTGCTCAGTGCAGAGCGGACGATCGGAAGTGACCCTATTCTCCCGACCGTCCTGTTCCGGCAGTCACTCGGCCACATCCCGGGGTAGCGATTCAGTCAGCGGTCGATTTGGGTCGGTAGGCCCGACTCAGGAGGCCACTGGCGACTGCAAGACTGCTAGAACACCTCTCGCCGGAGGTTCTTTTTCGGTAGAAACCAACAGCTCTCTCTAGACAACAGACTCGGTCCTGAGCAGTGCTGATAACACGGCTCTCAATTAGCGGTTCTCACAGTCGAATCAGCAACTATTGTTCAGGGGTAGGAGGACGTCAATGATGGATCGCTTCGCCGTCGGCCTCAAAGAGGCGCAGACCGTCTCGTTCGAAGGTGAGTCGGTACTCCTCGCCTTCGCCGTGAAACTCCGCGTTCGTGATCGCGATGAACTCGCCGTATTCCGTGTTGAAGTGGCTGTGCGTGTTCTCCCCCATCGGTTCATCGATGGTGTGTTCGGCGGGGATCCCGATGTCGTGAGAACTCGGTTCGACGTTGATGAAGTGAGGCCGAACACCAAATTTGACGGTGTTCGGCAGTTCTCGGTCGAACTCGAACTGCATTCCTTCGAAATCGACGACGGACGTCCCGGCGCCCTGATCCGGATCTACCTCCACGAAGTTCATCTGCGGGGAGCCGATGAACTGGCCGACGAATTCGTTTGCGGGATTGCGATAAATCTCAACGGGGGTGTCCAGCTGTTCGATCTGCCCGTCTCTCATGACCGCTATCTTGTCCGATAGTGTGAGCGCCTCTTCCTGATCGTGGGTTACGTAGATCGCTGGCGCCCCGATCCGTTTGACAGCCTTCTTGACCAGTGGCCGGAGCTCTTTTTTAAGCGCGGCGTCGAGGTCGCTCATCGGTTCGTCGAACAGGAACAGTTTCGGATCCTGAATCATCGCGCGTGCGAGGGCCACCCGCTGCTGTTGACCGCCCGACAACTGGCCGATGTTCTGGTCTAACTGGTCGCCTATCTGGAGGTCAGCCGCCAGGTCTTCGATCTGGCGACGGATCGTCTCCGGATCGACACCGTCCAGTTCGAGCCCGTACCCGATGTTACGGGCGACCGGCATATGTCCCCACAGCGCCACTTCCTGGAACATCATCGATATGTTCCGCTCCTGTGGCGGGTCGCCGATGACGGGGTCGCTGTCGAAGTACACCTCACCGTCGCTCGGCGAAATGAGCCCCGCGATGCTCCGGAGAACAGTTGTTTTGCCGCACCCGCTCGGGCCGACAAGGGTCAGTATCTTACCGTCCTTTATTTCGAACGAAACATTGTCTACCGCTAGCACCTCGTTCGAGGTACCGACGTTGTACCGTTTGGTCAGATTTTCAACTCTAATGTTGGCCATTGGCTTGTGGTGACGATTATTTGATTAATAAATCTTATGCTCATCGATACCGTACGTCACGCTCTCGTGTCGGATCGAATAGACATTCTGAGCCCATCGCGTGTGTCACAGGGCGTGTCCGGGACGCTTGGACCGAGGGCATCACTGAGACCGGGATGCTCTCCGGGCACGCCGACTACCCGGATCTTCAAATCTCGAAGGTGAGTCACGACGTTCGCGGCAGTCGTCTCACTTCGGTCACGGTTTCGCAAGCGGACAGGAGGTCTGTGGGCCCGTGGTTCCTGTCTCTTGATGCGGCGTCCTCCTGACACGGGTTCATCGGATCTCGTTGTCGATCTTGTCCCTGATATCCTGAAATTCGCTTTTCAGTTCCGGCATTCGGTTGTCGAACTCCTCGGCGGGGTCGGCGTCGTTGATGATTACCTCGTGGACGATTTCGGCCGGGATGTTCGTCTGCCGGGTCGGCCCATAGTAGGGGAACGCCCGGCCGACTTCGGCACCCATCTTTATGTCGGCCATGAAGTCCTCGTTCCAGATGTCGAGCCACTTGGCCATCGTGTCCGGGTTATCCTGGAACGCATCTAGGTTCCGATAGTCCTGTGACTGGGCCATGTCGCCGAACGGCGGCCACTTGTGTAGCGGCGTCAGCGAGAGGTAGTCCAGGTACCGCTCCTTGTCGAGGAACACAAACCTGAGCAGGTCTTTCGCGTTCTGGACGTTCTCCTCGCCGATGACGTCGGCACTGAATACTGCGTGTCCGTACTGCTGGGGGAGAACCGGCGTACGGTGGTCGCCGTTCGCGGACGTGATCGGTCGTGGCGAGGATTTTTTGGCGTGTTCCGGATTCTCCTCCGTCGCGGCCATCCCCGCCCGGCCGCCAGCGTACCAAACGTGAGCGAACTGGCCCTGGGCGTACCCGCCCGACGCACAGCCCCAGCTACACTCGGCGCCGTTGTCGCCGTACTGGTGAAGTTCCTTCATGAATTTGAGCTGGTCGACGAAAATATCACGGTTTTCCTGCTGGTCCATCACGAACGTCGCCTCATCGTCGTCGTCGAAGACAATAACGTCGGCGCCGCTCACACACCCGCCCGTGAGCAGGTTCGCACCAGATACGCCCGTCGGCGCGGCCGCCACCTGCGTCGCCCGCATTTCCTCGGAGTCAACCTCCGGCGCCTGGTTGAGGATCTCCTCGTGCGAGAAGTCCTGGAAGTCGTACTTGTCGTGGCGGTACCACTCACAGTAGAGGAGTGTCTCCGTTGCGAGCATGTGGTTCGTTCCGAAGGGCTTCATTTTCAGCGCCTCCGGGGCGGGGCCGTACTCGTCTTCCATCTCCGAGACAACGTCATCGATCGGATTCAGGAACCCTTCCGAGTAGAGGATCCCGTTCGCACCTAGGTGGTTCCCGTGCATGATCGACGGTGGACTCCCTGCCTGAATGAGCGTAGTCATCCGCTCGTAACTGGAGACGCCGTGGCCGGTGTACTCCATCTGGACAGGGATCCCGGTTTCTTCAGTGAAATCGTTGATCGTCGTGGTCCAGAAGTCCCGCCATTCCGGGTCGGCCGACCCAGTCATCCAGATGAGCGTATCCGTCCCTCCGTTACCGCTCGCTGTTCCCTGAACGTTGTCAGTGCCTCCTGCGGCGCCACCCTCGTCCCCGCTACATCCAGCTAACCCAGCAAGTAACGGCCCTGCAGCTCCGGTTTTCCGAAGAACACTGCGTCTCGAAACCGTGCTCTGTTTGTCATTGTCTGTCATACTACAGGAAAACAGTTGTATTGATACCATTTATAATTTTTGTCAGAATTGGGAAAGGCTAATTATATTCTTGGGACTCCTTCGAGACTACGACAGGTCTCTAAGAGCGACGCGACCGACCGTGAACTACAGGCCGAGACTCGAAAACTGGGTCCGTCACCGATCGTGGGAGTGGGGTCCGATAGTCGGAGTTTCAGCCGTTCTTTAGTCCGTTTGATCACAACGAGATGGCTGTCTGAATTTTCCTAAATCATAAATACACAGGCACAATCGTAGGTCCTATGGGACCAGCAGAAACTAGCGGTCAGACGTCGCTGAGCATTCTGGTGCTCCGGTCCGGCGAGGAGAGATTGACGATGGAGGCGTACGCCGAGGAGTTACGAGACCGCCTTCCGAACCATTCGATACAGTTGGCGCGGACCCCACGGGAAGAACGTGAATACGCTCGGAAAGCCGATGTTATCACCGGCAGTACGCTCCGGTCGGACGTTCTTGAGAACGCGAGTGACCTCCGCCTGTTTGCAGGGACCACGTCCGGGTACAATCACCTACCGCTCGAAGAGCTTCGGGACCGGGGTGTCGCTGTCACGAACGCTTCTGGGATACACGCACCCGGAATCGCCGAACAGACCATCGCAAACATGTTGGTCTTCGCCCGGCGACTCCACGTCGGTTGGCAACAGAAACAGGACGCAAACTGGTGTCATTACCAGGGCTACGAGCTACAGGATAGTATGGTGACAGTCGTCGGACTGGGAGCGATCGGTACCGCCATCGTCGAACGACTACAACCGTTCGACGTCAGGACCATAGGCGTGCGGTTCACGCCACAGAAAGGTGGGCCGACTGATGAGGTGGTCGGTTTCGATGCCGACGACGTCCATAGGGCGTTCGCCCAGGCAGACTACGTGGCGATCGCCTCTCCACTTTCGGAGGAGACGCGAGGACTGCTTGGTACCGCGGAGTTTGAAACACTTCCTCCCAGCGCCGTCGTAATCAATGCCGCTCGTGGTCCCATCATTCAGACGGACGCCCTCGTACAGGCGCTCCAAGAGGGTGAAATCCGCGGTGCAGCCCTCGACGTGACAGATCCCGAACCCCTCCCTCACGACCATCAGCTCTGGGCGCTCGACAACGCGCTAATCACGCCACATATGGGTGGTAGCACGCCGAAACACTGGTCCAGACTGGCCGATATTCTCCAGTCGAACGTCCGTGATGCCGCGGGGACAGCTGACTGGACTGGCCTCACGAACCAGGTACTCTCGCCTCCCTGAGCCCGAACAAAACTGTGTTTGAACTGTAGTGCTGGGTTCGAGTTACCGCTCCGCGCCCGATTCGTGTATTGATTCCAAGACGAAACTCTCCGTCGAGATCCAGAGCGTTCGGGTCAGATCCTCCGCGTTCGCATGGGGCCAGCTTATTTGAACATGACTGTAACGTTTGCCATCAGGCACTGATTCGGGGGTGGGTCCACTGAGGATGGATGCGACGTGTCGCTGGCGGGAATTATTCTCTCCGGTCGGTCCAGAAGTCGAACGACCGGCCGGGGGCGAACACGTCAAGACCGATCGCCATCTGGTCGCCTGTGTTCTCGACCCGATGCGTTTCCCAGGCATCGAGCCACACCGAGTCGTGCTGTTCGAGAGTCACGGACTCTCCAGATTCGGTGTGTATCGTCAGTTCCCCGTCCAGGACGACACAGACCTGTTCGTTCTCGTGGTCGTGCATGGGCGAGGAATGTCCCGGCGGCTTCGTGAACCACTCGAACGTGAACGCGTCGCTTCCTGCCAGGGCTACGCGCTTCCACCCTTCGTCGGGTTCGTACGTCTCCGCGTTGTCGAACTTGGTTGCCTCCATGGTAACGCTAATCGAATATCGGATATATAAATATTCACCTTTCGAACCGTTAGGCAGATACTGAGTTCGGGTTTCATTCAGAGATTCGACGCCGATCCCCCACCGTCGACAGTGATCGCGACGCCATTCAGGTAACTTGATCGTTCGGAACTGAGAAACGCTACCAGTTCGCCGAGTTCACGAGGGTCTCCGATCCGACCGAGGGGGTTTCCTTCGCCGCGGGTAGCCAGCCCGTCTTCGTAGTCATCGTACTCGCCGCGTTCGACACCCGCTTCGATTAGGTTCTCTATCCTGCTGGTCTCGTGGGGTCCGGGCAGGACCGCGTTCGCTCTGATTTCGGGAGCGAGTTCTTTCGAGAGGGTTTTCTCTAACCCGATAACGCTCATCCGAACGGAGTTCGAGAGCACCAGAGACGGGATCGCCTCCTTCACACTCCGTGAGGTGATATTCACGATAGTGCCGGCCTCACTCTGTCGTAAGTGAGGAGCCGATTCACGAACCAGTCTTACGACGCTCATCACCAGCAAGTCGAATGCCTCTTGCCAGTCATCGTCAGTCAACTCGAGGAACTGGCCGCTGGGCGGGCCGCCAGCACTCGTCACGAGGTGGTCGATCCCGCCGAACTCGGAGACGGTATCTTCCACCAGCTCCGAGATGTCAGACGCTTCGGTCAGATCACCGGAAACCCCAATTACCTCACCGTTCCCCTGGGCTCGGAGCTCGTCGATGGTCTCTTCGAGCTGGTCGGTGTCGCGACCGTTGACAACGACGTTCGCGTCGGAATCCGCGAACACCTCAGCGGACGCCTTACCTAAACCGCTGCTTGATGCTGTTACCAGTGCTATGTTACCGGCTAAATCGTAACTCACGTGGAAAAACTTACATTCAGGGTATATAAATACATCGGTGAAGCCAATTCACGAGTCCGCAGTGTCACCTGCTCGGGCACGGCCGGGCAGTTCACTGAGTCCAGTCGGGGAGTTCCCGCTCGAGGAACTTGCCGGTCCCCGGTTCGGCGACTATTTTTTCACCGTCCCAGACGGGCGTACCGCGGACAAACGTTTTTTCGACGAGTCCAGTGACTTCGCGGCCTTCGTAAATCGAGAACGTGGAGTTCGACTCGTTGTCGGTGGCGGTTATCGTGTACTGTTCGTCGGGGTCGAAGACGACGATATCGGCATCAGTCCCCGGATCGAGCGTTCCCTTGTTTGGCATTCCGAAAGACTTCGCGGGGCTTGTGCTCATCACATCGACGAGGAACGGATACGAATACCCGCGCTCGTTGATGGCCACCTCGTGGAAGACTGCGAGACTCGCCTGGAGACTGTTGGCGCCGAACGGGCTTTCCCACCAGTTCTCGACGTCTTTGAAGTCCTGATGGTAGACGGAGTGGTCGGTCGAAACCCCGCTCAGTGCGCCGCCTTCCAAGTGGTCGAACATTGCCTCGACGTCGCTCTCCTTCCGGATTGGCGGAGCAATCTGTGGGTAGGTTCCCAACTCCTCGTACACGGAGTCGTCCAGGGCCGTATAGTGGGTACATGTCTCCGCGCGGATCTGGGACTCGTCTTCTTGATACGACTCGATGACATCAGCCGCTTTCTCGCACGTAGTGTGCAAGCCGTAGTATTTGACATCCTTGTCCGTCGCCATTTGCATAGCGTCGTCGGCACCCATCGATTCAGTGTAATCGGGTCTCGAGAGGGGGTACTGGTCGGGCGACCCACGCCCTTCCCTCTTGAGCTTCTCGGTGCGTGTGTCACAGATCGACGGGTCTTCCGTATGGAGCACGGCGACCGCGTCGAGTTCGGCTATACGTTCGAGCGCCATATCGATGAACCCGTTCGAGACGCCGACTGGGTAGTTCGACATGAACATTTTGAAAGACGTGACGCCGGCCTCGACGGCGGGCTCCAGTTCCTCAAGAGTTTCCTCAGTTTCACGATGGAGCACCCCGTGGACGCCGAAATCAACGAATGAGTCTTTGCCTTTCTCTTGTTTGTTCCGTATCCCGTCGAGTAATGTCTTGTTGTTATCGGGGATGCGACGGTCGCCGCCCTGCCAGGCGAAGTCGATCACTGTCGTGACGCCACCGCGAGCCGCCGCACGGGTCTCTGCCCTGTAGGTTCCGGCTCGGTTTTCCGGTACTTCGTCGATGTGGACGTGCACGTCGACAATCCCCGGCATGACTAATTGCCCTGTTGCATCGACCGTCCGACGACCGGACGGCAAATCCTCTTGATTCCCGACCGCCGCAATCGTCTCGCCATCGATGGCGATGCTTCCGTTTCGGACACCGCTAGAGGTGACTAGCTTTCCGTTTGCAATAACCGTATCTACTACCATCGGTACGTTAGCGTTCGACGCAACCCATATATAATTTATTATAGTTATTTTATCAATAGATCATAGGCTGGAGTCCCGATCGTGTTGTAGGATCCAATCGTACAGGTCCGGTCCAACGTCAATAGAGAGGTTTAGTATGGTTGTGCCCGGGAAGGCGATGAAGCCCATTCGAACGAAGTCAACGTATAAGAGCAAACCTCTCTACCAGTTCACCGATCTGGCAGTCCGTATCCACAAATGAATACAGAGCGGTCAACAAACGCCACGCTCGGACGGGCGACATCAGTGGCCGCGCGGATTGACGACGTAGCCGCCGTCGATGACCAGATTGTGGCCGTGAATAAATCGTCCGCCGTCGCTTGCAAGCAAGACTGCTGCGGGTGCGATGTCCTCTGGCACAGCGACAAATGGAGTGAGAATCCCCTCTAACAGGCGTTCGCGGTCGGATTCGTCTTCAATCCGGGTCATGTTCGAGATGACTGGCCCCGGACAGATTGCGTTGACGGCAATCCCTTTGGGACCGTAGTCGAGCGCCATCTGTCGGGTGAGGTTGCTCACTGCCCCTTTCGAGGAGACGTACGCGGCTTTCTCCCGCGGCGCGCCACCCTGGACGCCCCGTTGCGAGGAGACGTTGATTATCCGTCCGTATTCACTCTCCAAGATGTGGGGAATCGCGTGCTTCGAACACCGGAAGGTCCCTTTCAGGTTGACATCGTGAACGTGGTCCCATTCATCCTCGGTCACGTTGTGGATCGGGTTCGCGCTCGTAACACCGGCGTTATTGACCAGGATGTCAATACCTCCGTACTCATCCACGGTGGTTTGGATCAGCTCTTTGACGTCTTTTTCTACCGTAACATCTGTCGACTGGAAGATCGCTTCGCCCCCATTTTTTTCGATGACTTCGGTGGTCGTCTGCTCGTCCTGTTCCATTTTTGAATTCTCACTCCGAGATGCGAGAACTACATTTGCGCCTTCCTCGGCGAATGCGATAGCGATACCGCGACCGATCCCGCTGCTTGATCCCGTGACAATCGCAGTTCTGTCTTCGAGTTTCATTATACGCTCACATACAATTACAGCAAATATAAATTTTTTTCGGTGGCGCGAACTTGACCCACAGCTAAGAATCGATCGTGGACCCATGTCGACCGGGACGGATCCGAGGCCGATGCAACTAATTGCTGGTGCACCGCCTCCGACAGGTGTTGCCCGAGAAAGCCCATTGAGGTGCCCTGCATTGCCTGACAGGCAAGGTTATCATACTCGGTGGAGAGTCTGGGGTATCGAGAGTGATATTTATATCCAACAAGAAAATACAATTATAATCTAACATACCTCCATTTATTGGCTATTTCACTTCGTGGAACAGGAAAAAATACAATTATATGTGAACGCACGAATCTCAACATTGTGGGCCTCACCTTCCGAATATATTGTTCCACAATGTGGTACCCGCAACTTTGACCGAATTCAAGAGTGACGTATCGCTTATGTTCTCTTGGTCGATTTTGTAGTTGGTCGGTTTGGGACCAAATTACGATTGAAGTAATGTAATCAGGTTCCAATGTGATTCTCTTGTCTACAGACTTGATTTTTGCAAAAACCGCCTTCTGATTGCTAAGGACCAGTGACAAGAGAGTGCTCTGAATAGAGGGTCGAGATTACATTAGTAGAAGTGTAATGGTATGGTACCAACACGGGAATGCGCCTGCAAAACGTTCCGAATCGTGGAACATGGGTATCAATGGAAACGAATGTTAACCTCCAGTTCGTTACTGGCGCCACGGAGACGGTCTGGAAGCTCCTTTCGGAAGACTTCCCCCTGTATCCGGTTGATCGGACCGGAAATGCTGATCCCACCGATGACCTCTCCATTCGGTCCGTTGATGGGAACGGCGACGGCACGGACACCGACTATGTTTTCTTCGTCGTTGACAGCATATCCGGCATCTCGGACTTCGTTGAGCTCCGCTTTGAGTTCATCTGGATCGGTGATCGTGTGCTCAGTGATCTGAGGGAGATCTGTATCATCGCAGAACTGTTCGACTGCTTCGTGAGACCACTCAGACAGGATCGCCTTTCCGCCTGCCGTAGAGTGGAGGTGACCGTACTGTCCCGCCCGCGTGTCGATCTGGATCCCTTGTTTCCCGATTTCGTTGAAAACGTATACTATACGATGATGCTCTTCGATAAGGAATTGGACCAGTTCGTCAGTCTCTTCGGCGAGATTCTCAACTTTGGTTCCAATCATGGAGTAGGCCGGTTCCCTATTGTAGACCTGTTCCGCGTAGTGAATGAACCGTCCGGAGATCTTGTATTCGCTGTCCTGGCGGATGAGATAGTTGTTCTGCTCAAGAGTCGTAAGATATCGATGTGCCGTCGTCTTTGCGAGGTTCAGTTCCTCCATGACGTCGGTCAACCGAAGCCCGTTGTGTTCTTTAAGAACTTCAAGGATATTGAGCGCCGTGGTGACGGACTTGATCTCGGAACCTTTGTTTTGGTCTGGCATGTTATTCAACACCATGTCACGACATAACATAAATCTCCCGCATTGTGGAACTGGAGTCAGCGGAGACGATCTCGTTAAGATGACCTCCCGCGGCGAATACCATCGCTCCCGTGTCCAACGGTATTTTCTCCGTCCAAATCCTGAAGATAGGCGAAAGGCGTAGGCGACACGCTTAGACGCTGTACCTGCTTGATTCGGGTCCAAACTTTCTGGAGGTCAATCAATAAATTATGGATAACCCCTAATCAACAACCCCTGATCTTTTCCTACTTCGATAGGATTAATATTCCTTGATTGGGGGGACATTTTATGAGAATCCGCCTCCAGTTCTACTCGCTATACTTATCGCGGGCTGTCAGTAGTCTCGGATTCATCGCACTCCTCACGCTTCTTCCGACCTACATTGAGCAACTGGGCGCTACTGGGATCGTCGCTGGCTTATTCGTAACAGGCTTCAGTATAGGTCGGACCGTCGCGATAGTTCCACTGGGGTGGGCCGCCGACAGGTACGACAAACGAACGCTCTTGCTCGTTTCCCTCTTGCTCAGCGCTGTTGCCTATGCCATGTTCACACTCGTTAAGACTTCGACGGGCTTCATCTTCGCGCGTATCTTTCAGGGGCTCGGAGTGGTAGGAACTGGCATGATCAGCGTGGCGCTGGTGAGCGATATCGCCACCGCAGACGAACGTGCGAACCAAATCGGGAAGTACAATTCCTGGCGAATGTTTGCGGGGATCATCGGGACGCTCGGAACAGGCGCACTTTACGAAATGTATGGGTTTGACCCTATTTTCGGCGTGCTCGTGGTCATGTTCGCGGTTGCCCTCCTTGCAGTGTGGACGGTGATCGAGAGGGACGGCTCCCAGATCAAAAAATTCGCGTTCTTCGACCTCGCACTCAACGAGCGGATCCTCACGATGTCGAGTTTCCGGGCCCAGTATGCCGTTTCGGTCACGCTGGTGCGAAACTGGGTGCCGATATTCGTCGGTCTCTCAGTCAACCGGGGCGGACTTGCACTGAGTGCGACGGCCGTTGGCGCTGTCCTCGCGATGGAGAAGTTCACGAACATGCTTGGACAGCCGTTCACCGGGAAAGTCTCCGATCGATTCGGTCGCGGTCTGTTCGTTGTCATCGGGGGCACGCTCTACGGTCTGTTCACGTTTGCAATCCCTCTCGCACAAAGGCTCGGCGAGATGGTGGGAGTCTCTCTGACAGTCCCCATCCTTGGTACGCTACCGCCGGTATTTTTCGTCGTCCTCGGACTGAACGCGTTGCTCGGGTTCGCCGATAGCATCCGTGAACCGGCGAGCATGGCCCTCTACGCCGACGAGGGGAAGGGTAGCGGGATAACGAGTAGTTTCGGCATCCGCGGGTTGGTCTGGCGGCCGGGCGCGCTGCTTGCCCCCTTGCTCGGCGGGTACCTGATGGACTCGGTCGGGATGGCGTGGGTGTTCGTTGTAGCCGGTATCACTGCGCTAACCGGGACTCTCACCTTCGCGAGTATTGTCGCGAGACGTTCTGGAGTTCGTGAGCTTCGACACTGGTAACTGATTTAGTTTCTGCCTAAACCACTACGGCCCGTATTCGTGTCCCCGACGGCAGTGTAGATATTTCTGTTCCCTCGTAGCAACAGTAGGCTAGTTAGCTGCTCATAGATGGGTCCCGAGCTTGGATCTCCCACCATACTGAAAATCAGATTGAAAAACTCGACACATGTAATATAACTCATATTCCATAATATTTATATAATAGGTACCGGCAGTATACAGGTATGGTCGATGACCATAAGAGGCGTGAGTTAATGAAGCGGGCAGGGCTAGCAAGTGTAACGGGTATTGGTACCATGATCGCTGGCTGTCAGAGCAACGGTGACGGCGATGGCGGCGACGGTAGCGACGGTAGCGACGGTGGCGATGGTAGCGACGGTGGCGATGGTAGCGACGGTGGCGATGGTAGCGACGGTAGTGGCAGTGATGGCAGTGATGGCAGTGATGGCGGTGACGAAACTGTCACGGCTGTGGCGGGTGAACGGATCCGAACGATCGAGTTCGTCAGCGACTCCGAGGACGTGGGGACGTTCCGGTACGAGTGGGGACAGATTGTCGCTGAAAACATGCGCGAACTCGGTTTCAAGGTCGACTACATCTCGAAGCGGGGGTCGGACTACGTCAACACCTTCCGGGTTGAGCGAGATTTCGACGTGGGTGCTTACCGGTCCGGGTCGGGCTTCGGCCCCGACCGATACGTCAGCGAGTACTACTCGTCCGGTCAGTTGACCCCGGGCGGCGGCAACTTCGCTGGGTGGATAAACGGGGATTACGACGACATGGTTGACGAGCAGCGAGCGACGACTAACGAGGACGCCCGCCAGGAGATAATCCATGAAATGCAGGACATGGTGATGAACCCGGCACCGGTCTGGATCCCGGTGATGTACCAGGACCGGATCATGCCACTGAACACCAGCCGGTTCCAGAACCCCCAGCCGATCCCCCAGTTCGTGCTTATTTCGGAGCACAACATGGTCAACATGGAACCGCGAGAAGGAGTCGATACGCTGCGGTACGGGTTCCCGAACCCGTTGCCTGGGATCAACCCGGTCAATTTCCCGCCGCGTGGAATGCAACAGACGACCTTGCTGGTGTACGACCGGCTGATGCGGATCCGACCGCCCGAGTTCTCACCCCAGCCGAGCCTCGCGGAGTCGGTCAACTTGGCCGACAAGACAACAGTCGAAGTGACGCTTCGGGAAGGTCTGACCTTCCACGACGGCGAGGACCTGACCGCCGAGGACGTCAAGTTCTCACTCAATTACGTCAACGAAGAGACGGCGGGCGAACTGGCCAATATTACCGACCCCATCGGTAGCATCGATGTGCAGGATGACCGTAACCTCGTGGTGAATCTCGACAGCGGCTACGCCCCGATCTTCACCCGGACGTTCACCACGGTTCCGATTATTCCCCAGCACGTCTGGCAGGACATTCCGGGGTCCGTCGACGTGGAGGCCGCCGTTGACTGGCCGAACCCGGAACCGGTCGGGAGCGGGCCGTTACAGGTCGACGAATGGCGCCGCGGCGAGCAACTCACCATGAGCGCCTTCGAAGACCACTACAACCCACCGAACATCCCGAACTTCGTCAGAATCCCCGGGTCCGACAAACGTGCGCTCACTCGGGCCGTCGAAGAGGGCGAACTGGACATGATGTCCGTCGCCATTTCACCGACGATCGCGAACCAGCTGAACAGCGTCGAGGGGGTCGACACCTTCTCTGAACAGATGTTCTCGACGCACATGTTCATCCCGAACCACCGCCGCCCACCGTTCGACGACCCGGCGGTACGGCGCGCGCTGGCCCACGCGGTTCCGAAACAGGACATCGTCGACACGGTCATGGGCGGTGCCGGGACGGCGCCCGACGCGCCGATCCCGCCGTCGCTGAAGTTCTGGTACGACCCCCACCCCTATGAGTTCAACATGGACAAGGCCCGCCAGGCGCTCGAAGAAGCCGGGTACCAGTGGGACAATGAGGATCGAATCATGTACCCCGAAGAAAGCGAGTGACGCGGACCGGAACGGTACACCTTCGGGACCTGCTGGCTGTCCCGCAGTCCTCCCTGCATTCCGTTGCGATCCGACTGGACGGTTCCAAACAGTTACCCTACGTCATTACTGGTGAGTGAGACACACGACACTTCCGGACTATCCATCGTCCTCGACGGCGATACGACGACAATAGAGGGAGACGGCGTCATCTGGCAGAGCGCGATCAACGAAGCGACCGTCGGCAGTGCCGACTTCGAATACGGCCGCGCGACCGCCGAGCGTGGGCGAACGATACCGACCACGCCGAACAACCAGTTCGATGACGCAGCCGCCGAAACAGCGGTAGTTATAACGGCGGGACGGGCTCGCGTAGCGGCAGACGGTTTCGAATGTGAGGTCTCAGAACACGATTTTCTATACGTCCCGTCTGGGACGGGGTATTCACCCTACGGGCAAGGCGGATACACCCTGACCGGGGTCACTGACTCCGTCGAGTTCGTGTGGGGCAGTGCTTCCCACTACAGGGTGCCCCTGTACAACGACCCGCCCGACGCTTTCCCGGACCAACGAGTGCAGGTCGTCCGGACACACAGAGACATCCAGCCGCAAGTGTCCCACGAGGCGGGGAACGTGAGCCGCCGTTGGGAAGCGGTCTACCCAGAGACGACCGGCTCGAGCCAGCTCAACGCCGCACTCTTCCAGCGACCGCCGGGAAGCGGGATGGAGGTCCGTGGGCACGCCCCGCCCACCATCTCCGAGGCCTTCACCGTCTTGGACGGCCGAATGCAGATCACCGACCACGAAGGAACGGAGTACGTCCTCGAGCGCGACGATTTCCTCTACGTACCGCCGTACGGCGAACACGCCAACGCGAACGTCGGTCTCGACACCCTGACGTACGCCTGTATCGAAACACCGGCCCGTTCGGGGGCGGTTTCGCCGTCACCCTGACCGGGAGTTCAGGCTCTACACGCCACACAGGGAGCCAGTGACGTCCTCTCACGGCTACATTCGTAAGGATTGGCTGGAGATGACCTCGCGACCACCGCGGCCCACCTGTTGGTCCGATTGACGCCGAGATCCGGTCGAGAATAGCACCCAGCGAACGCTCCGAGTGTGCCCTCGAACCCGTACTGGAACCGGAACCGTGCGTGAAACTACTGGACTCGGCAAGCGCATGAAACCACTGACCATCGGGTCGGCGGGAGACCCGTCCCGACTGCTATGCGAATTCCTATCATAATACTTCAAAAAAGTATTTTATCCCAGCTTGGAATACTCAAGCAAGATGGGTCTGAAAGAGTACGTGACGAGACGGGTGTTCCATCTGATCATCACGTATTGGGCGTTTGTCACCACGCTATTCGCACTGTTCAGGCTGTTACCCGGCGATCCGACGACGCTGTACCTCCAGTCGGGAATGACACCAGAAGAACGCCAGCGTGCGCTCGAACGGCTCGGACTGGACCGACCGCTGTACGTCCAGTACTTCGACTACGTCACGGACCTTCTGACCGGGGACCTGGGCTGGTCGTTCCGCCACAAGGCGGAGGTATACGAGGTCCTCGCGACGAAGTTCTGGAATACGATCTTCCTCATGGGGACGGCACTGATACTGGCGTACATCATCGGCGTTCTGCTCGGGGCCATCCTGGGTTGGTGGCGAGGCACCCGGAGAGAGAAGACCGGCCTCATCGGCGTGTTGATAGCGCGCTCCTCACCCGAGTTCTGGACGGGTATCGTGTTGCTCATGGTGTTCGTGTTCTGGCTCAACTGGTTCCCCTCGGGCAGGATGCGGTCGATAGGCATGGTCGTCGACGGGTTCTGGGACAAGTACCTGGCCTGGGACTTCGTCTACCACATGATCCTGCCGCTCACGACCGCCGTCCTGTACTACATGACGATGCCGGTACTCGTGATGCGTAGCGGGATGGTGAACATCCTCACTTCCGACTTCATTGAAATAAAAAAGGCCGAGGGGCTCCCGGAGTGGACCATCCTGTACAAGCACGCGGCCCGAAACTCGATACTCCCCGTCGTCACGATCGCTGCGGTCACGTCAGGCGTAGCGATTGGTGGGTCGCTCGTCATCGAGACGGTGTTCAACTGGCCTGGGATGGGCCGCGCGATGGTCGAGGCCGTCAGCTTCAACGATTACCAGTTGGCAATGGGGGCTTTCTTCCTCATGGGGAGTTTCGTCATCATGATGAACTTCGTCGCGGACCTCCTGTACGTGTATCTCGACCCGCGGGTCACCTACGGGGGTGAGCAGTGATGGCGCTCCTCCAGGCAATCGTCGAGAGGGCCCGGCGGTTCCAAGGACAGAAGTTAGTGACGAAGGTGTACGAACTGTACCGGACCGACAACCTCGCCAAGATCGGGATGTTCCTCTTCGGGGTGTACCTCCTTATGGCGATCTTCGGACCGCTGCTAGCGCCGTACGACCCACTGACCATCAACAAGGACGCCAGCGACTCGGTTATCCGGCTCAGCGAACCGACCGCCAACCATTGGTTCGGAACGACCAACTACGGCAGGGACATCTTTTCCCAGTGGCTGATCGGTGCCCGGATCTCACTGGTAGTGGGGTCTGTCGCCGCCCTGTTCGCGACAACCCTCGGTACGGTGATCGGCCTCACTGCCGCCTACTACGGCGGCTGGGTTGACGACATCCTGATGCGATTCACGGACCTTGTCTACGGTCTTCCCGGCCTACCGTTCGTCATCGCGCTCGTGTTCATCCTCGGGTCGAGCCTCATGAACATCATCCTCGTCATCGCGTTGATTCAGTGGCGGATAACGGCCCGCGTCATTCGTTCCGAGGCACTCTCGATCAAAGAGCGCCCGTACATTGAATCTGCCGAGAGCATCGGGGCGAGTGACGCCCGAATAATCTTCCTCCACATCCTCCCCAACGTTCTCCCGCTCGTGATACTGTATATGGCGCTCACGACGGCGTGGTCAATCCTCATGGAGGCGAGCATCTCCTTCCTCGGGTTCGCCGCCCCCAACCAGCTATCCTGGGGACGGATGATGTACCAAGTGTACAACGCCGGCGTTATCAGAGATGCTTGGTGGTGGGTACTGCCTCCCGGCCTCAGCATCATGTTGCTCGTGATGTCGGTGTTCTTCATCGGCCGCGCGCTCGAGAAAGTGACGAATCCGGACCTCAGACACTAACAATGCTCGAAATCGAAAATCTCAACGTACGGTACGAAACTGACCAGGGCGAAGCAGTCCACGCCGTTGACGGGGTGGACCTCACACTCCAACCCAACGAGACGCTCGGACTCGTCGGGGAGAGCGGGTGTGGCAAGACCACCTTGGCGAAATCGCTGATCGGTCTGCTGGGCCGCAACGGCGAGATCGTCGACGGAAGCATCGACTTCAAGGGGCGCGACCTCACAACCCTCTCGAAGGGAGAATTGCGAAAAGAGATCCGCTGGAAAGAGATCTCAATGATCCCTCAGAACGCGATGAACGGGTTTGACCCCGTTTACACCGTCGGGAAACAGATTGTCCAAGTGATCCGCCACCACGAGGAAGGCGTGACAAAAGACGAAGCCTGGGACCGGGCCCGAGAGTTGTTCGAGCAACTGGGGCTCGAAGAGGAACGCGTCGAGGACTATCCTCACCAGTTCTCCGGAGGAATGGCTCAGCGAGCGATGATCGCGCTGGCTATCTCACTGAACCCTACAATCCTGCTGGCCGACGAACCGACGACTGCGCTCGACGTCGTTATCCAGGACCGTATTCTCCGGCGGATCAACGAACTCCAGAACGAACTTAACAGTTCGATGATCCTCGTGACTCACGACATGTCTGTCGTGGCCGAGACCTGTGACCGAATCGCCGTCATGTACGGTGGGCGAATTGTCGAGTGTGCGGACACCGAGACTATTCTGAAAAACCCGAAACACCCGTACACGATTGGGCTCAGGAACGCTTTCCCGGACATCACCGAAGAGTCCCAGGAACTTGTGTCGATTCCAGGTGCGCCCCCGGAACTCGTCGACCCCGTCGATGAGTGTCGGTTCGCGCCCCGGTGTCCGTTCGCAAAGACCGAGTGCTGGGACGGGCACCCGGACGCAACCCATTTCGGCGACGGGCACCGGGCGGAGTGTTTCCGTGCGCACGAGGGGGAACAACTACGGGCAGCAGGCGAAGACCCGGAGACCTGGACCGACATGCAAGACGAGAAGCAGGCCTCGGAGGTGAGCCATGACTGAGCCGACGATCCGGACAGACGACGTCACGAAGTACTTCACGCTTAACGACAGCTTCGTCTCTAAACTACTTGGGACCGAGACGAAGACGGTCAAGGCCGTTGACGGGGTGTCCCTGGAAATTGAGGAGGGCGAGGCTTTCGGCCTCGCTGGCGAGAGCGGGTGTGGCAAGACCACGCTGAGCAAGACGCTGTTGGACCTGCACTCCCCGACGTCCGGTGACGTGTATTTCAAAGGGGAGTCGCTTTCTGAGATGAGCAGCGACCAACTGGACTCGGAATTCCGGATGGAATCCCAGATAATCTACCAGAACCCCTACGAGTCGATAAACCCTGGCTACACGGTCCGCCGATGGATCCGGGAGCCCCTGGACGTCCACGATGTCGGTAACCGGGCAGAGCGCGAACAGAAGGTAATGGAGACGCTGAACCGGGTCGGCCTCAAACCCGCGGAGGCGTACATCGACGAGTATTCGACTGAACTAAGCGGGGGAGAGCGCCAGCGCGTGAGCATTGCGCGCGCTATCATACTAGATCCGTCCTTCCTCGTTGGGGACGAACCGGTCAGCATGCTTGACGTAAGCGCGCGTGCGAGCATCCTCCACCTCCTGAACGATCTCCAGACCGACCTCGGTATCTCCGCCCTGTACGTCAGTCACGACCTGTCGATGCTGAAGTACATGTGCGACCGGATCGGCATCATGTACCTCGGAAAGCTCGTGGAGGTCGGTCCGACCGAACAGATCATCAACGACCCGAAACATCCATACACTCAGGCGCTGGTCGGGTCCACGCCAATCATCGACCCCGATGAAGAACGCAAGAGCATCGAACTCGAAGGAGAGGTCCCCGACCCGGTGAACCTACCGGGCGGCTGTCGGTTCGCTCCCAGGTGTCCAGAGGTGATGGAGGAGTGCCGCGAGGAGGAACCGCCCATGTACCAGACCGACGCCAATCGGACCACGCGGTGTATCCTCTACGACGACTGAGGACGCTCCGGAGGGCGAATGTATAAATACAGCGCGCGAATAATCCCGGGCGAAGATGAGTTCGATCAATCGAGGGATCAGACGTGAGTAACACTGAAAACCGGCCGGCGTTGCCGTTCGTCTCCCGGTCGGACGCACAGGAAATAAGAGAGGACGGGATCACTTGGTTCAGCGCGATCAACGAGGAAACGGCCGGATGCACGGAGTTCGAGTTCGGGAGTGCGGTGCTCGAACCGGGCGCTGGAGCGCGGATAACACCGGAACACCAGTTCGACGAGGTGAGCGGCGAGTCTGTCGCGATGATAACCAGCGGTCGGGCCCTCGTAACCGTCGACGACGCGCGGACTGAACTCCGCCCGTCGGACTGTCTCTTCGTGCCAGCCGGCGGCGAGTACTCGTTCGAGAACGCGGGCCCGGACCCAGTCGAGTTTCTTTGGGGAGCAGCCAGTCACGAGAAGGAATCACTGTTGGAGGAAGAATCAGTCGACCACGACGGTGTCCCCCAGGTTGTCCGGACTATACGCGACGTTGACCCGAACGTCACTATCGAACCAGGAAACACCGTCCGGCACTGGCCGGCAGTTTTCCCGGAGACTGCCGGGTCGGAACAATTGAACATCGGCCTCTTCCGGCGCCCACCGGGCAGTGCGGTACGGATGCACGAGCACGACCCTGTGACGATAACCGAGGCGTTCACTGTACTCGACGGGACGCTACTGGTGAGGGACCAGGACGACGAAGAACACGTGCTGGAGCGCGGCGATTTTCTATACGTCCCGGAACACGGCATGCACAACAACAAGAACATCGGGACCGATGACATCGTCTACGCGTGTCTCGAGACGCCTGCACGGTCAAGGGATATCAACCCGATGAAATAACTGGGGCGTGTGATAGACGACGATACGCGGAGGCGAATAGCCGCCGCCGATTACGCTGGAAGTTGCGAAGAATATAACCGCTACCCAAAGTAGTTTAACTTTCCCGGGCCCCGGATCATTTGTAATGACGGAAGCCATTTATTTGACTAGTCCCGATGTTGCTGAACTCGCTGACCAACCGAATATTGTTGACTACATCGATGTCGTCCGCGACGGCTACCGCCAGCGCGGCGAAGGAGCGCCTGCGAAGCCACGGACGACACTGAACCCTACCGACGGCCCGTGGGGAATGCTCACAAGTTACATGGCTATCCTTCCGGACACCGGCGCGATGGGCGGATACATGTACGATGTCGGCTTCGCAGCCGACGACGGCTGGTTGACGACGTCGCTCTGGGACGCCGAAAGCGGCGAGTTCCTCGGCCACCTCGACGGGAACGCCTGGAATCCGAGGAAGACCGGCGCTACCGGCGCAGTCGGTATTGATGCACTCGCCCGCGAGGACGCCGAGACGCTCGGTCTAATCGGCACTGGGTCACAAGCGCGCGCACAACTCCAGGCTGCGGCCGAAGTCCGAGACTTCACCGACGTGAAGGTGTTCTCACCGACGGCGGAGAGCCGGGAAGCGTTCGCAGAGGAAATGAATGCGGTACTCTCGGGCAACGTGACAGCCGTCTCTGACGCACAGACAGCTGTCTCTAATGCCGACGTAGTCATTACCGCGACGACGGCGAAAGAACCGGTGTTCGACGGGTCCGACCTCGCGCCGGGAACACACGTCACGGCGATGGGACAGTACGACCCCGCCGCTCGAGAACTGGATGCTCAAACCATAGAACGCGCGACGTACGTCCCGGACTTGCGCGAACGTGCGTTTCAGGACGCGGGTTCGTTCTTGTACGCGCTGGAACACGACCACGTCACGGAGGACCACATTCACGCCGAACTGGGAGACGTGATCGCTGGTAATACGCCCGGACGTACCTCGGACGAAGAGATAACAGTGTTCGACAGCGGCGGTACCGGTATCGAGACCGTTGCTGCCGCGAAGATGCTCTATGACCTCGGCGTCGATCAGGGAATGGGCACCTCGATCGATATCACATCGTCGAGCGAAGCTCAGTCCGAGTAGTTACTTCGATGTGTTCGGTTGTATTGACCACCTGTCAGCTATTATAGACCATCACGGAGTGATCCTAGCGCGTTCCGTTGATTCAATAGAGCAGACTGCCAGCTGCTTATTGGTCCAGACGGTGAGCCATCCGTTCTATCCCCTCAACGACGCGGTCCTGAGTGTTAGCGTACGAGATCCGAACGTACCCACTAATACCGAACGCACTACCCGGGGTCACCGCTACACCCTCATCCTTGAGCAGTGTTTCACACACTGCGACGTCGTCTTGGCTGTCCACTGGAACGAATAAATAAAAAGCACCGTCGGGGTATGAGACGTCGATACCTCGGTCCAAGAGTGCATCGACCGCAGCGTCTCGTCGCTTCTCGAATAGTGTCTGCATCTTTTTGACTGGCTCCTGTGGGCCATTCAGCGCAGCCACTGCGCCATACTGCGCGAAGCTAGTCGCACACGTCACCGTGTGTGACTGGACTTTCCCTGTCTGTGTGAGCAACGAGTCCGGCGCTGTATAATACCCTAGACGCCAGCCTGTCATAGCGTGGGATTTCGAAAAACCATTTATAGTGACTGTCCGGTCAGCCATCCCGTCCATGGATGCCAGTGACACGTGGTCGACACCATATGTGAGCTTCTCGTAAATTTCATCAGCTATCACCCACGCATCGTGGTCGACAGCAAGGTCACGGATCCGCTCAAGGTTCTCTCTTGAGAAGACCGCTCCTGTCGGATTCGATGGGCTGTTGACGATGACTGCTCGTGTCTCGTCGGTAATCGCCGCAGCGAGGTCAGTGTCTCCCAGAGTGAAATCGTCTTCAACGTCCAGCTTAACGCGCGAGAGCGACCCTCCGCACATCTTCACGATTGATTCGTATGAGACCCATGCCGGGTCAAATACGACGACTTCGTCGCCTTCCTCAAGGAGAGAGAACAGCGCCTCAAACAGTCCTTGTTTCGCGCCAGGTGTGACGATTATTTCTTCAGCGGAGACTGGCACATCGTTTTCATTCCGGAGTTTCTGGGCGATAGCGTCGCGAAGTTCTGGGACCCCGTTTGCCGGTGTGTAGTGTGTCTGTCCCTCGTCAAGCGAGGTTTTCGCGCGATCGCGTATGTGATCCGGTGTCGGGAAGTCAGGGTCACCAGCACTAAGATCGACGATATCTTCTCCACGTGATTTTAGCTCCTTTGACAGACTACTAATTCGTACTGTCGCGCTAGGCTTGACGTCCATGACGCGACTAGCGTATTCATACATATGATATAATTTGCACGTTCAGAAGTTAATACATTCGATTACTCCCGGTAGCTATGACGAATATATCATCGTTACGCATCCCCCCAGGCGCAGAGGCGTTCGACGAAGATCGCAATATGACCGAAATTTGATCAGCGGTGTTAGGAGCGGTTCAAACAATACTGCGAATTCCACCGAATTGTAGTTGGAGCGAATTTTAGGTTCTACGGTGAGTCCGCTAATCCCCCTCCTCAGCGGGCGAAGCGAGCAGGGATTGGATACAACGCCTGAACAGTATTTTTACGCTCTCTAGTACGCGTACTACCCCCGCAGTCGAATTGGGGTGGTATGAACTCACCACGGTTCCGGCGTTGTTCAGACATGGCAAAAAGCTTACATCATAGGTTGTGGTGGAGTGTCGATTCGGTAGGAATGCGACAATCCGAATCCCTTGTAAAGGGAAATCGCGTGAAAAGTCTGGAATTGCTGTGTCCACGTCAGATACAAGCTCCGACACTGAAACGGGAAGCCGCTATCTAAACAAGCGAGGGCCTGGAGGCCCGAGCGCAATCGGGTGGGGTAGTTAACTACCGCCGATAACTCGAGGAACGAATTGTTGAGATTTGGCCCAGTTCAAAGTGAGCGGAGCAGAACCTTCGAGTCTTCTTCAAACGCATAATAATATTTTCATGATGGATGACTGTGAATAGTTTTTATGTGGATTGTTCTCAAATAGCACAGTGATGGGGACACTATCGTCTCCGGAGAGCCAGTTTTCAGAAACGGTCAGAGAGCATGTGCTCTCGCCAATCGAAACTGCCAACGAACGGGCGAAACGCGAGTATGAGGAGGTCCGGACAGAGCAGCGCGCATTCAACCAATTCAAAGAGCGTGTGAGCGGTATCAACAGTGTACCACCGCCACAAGCTCACTCAATGCCACCTATCCCCTCTGTCGATACGTTAGGCCGTGAGTCGGTCCAGCCCGTTCGCAATGCCTTTCGAGCGACGGTTATGAACGTCGACCATTACGATGACCTGTACGGTGAGTCGCTCAACGAACACGTCGCAGCGGAACTCTCCCCGGAGATCGCGACACTCTTCAAGACAGAAAAGACCACAGCCTTCACCGAACCGGCTAAGACGGCTCTGATCGGTGCCGTCAACAGCGCAATCACCCAGCGGGACGTACTTCTCGACAGACTCGAAAGGGAACTGGACTCACTTGAGAACAGCCACACCGCCCTTACTGAACTCCTCGATGCGTACGCTGAACCACGAGTTGCCGACCGATACCGCCTGCAAGTCGAAGAGAAGTTGGACACCCTCGCGAAAGCACGACAAGAGACGCTCAAAAATCGGCCATCGACAGCGCGAGGAAATGGCCATGACCTTTGTCAGTACCTCTACCAGGACTCCGAGTGGACCTACCCTGTTTTAACCGCACTCGCACGGTTTCGGCGGAGTCTCGTCTGAGAATGTCTCGGTCCATTCTTTGTCCAAAATGATAACGAATCATAATATATATTAGTTCCTTGTTTTCTGTGGATGTAGATTAACGCGTTTAATTTAATCATCTAATTCATTTGTATATTACAATTATTTGTCCCAATAATTTGATTGAACCGATTCATGGAACGAATATACGCTGGCGACAAACCGTCTGTTTTCAAAATCGTCGATCGCGGAACCTGAGACCGATACGTCATTCCCGCGAAGTCCGCCGACTAATCAATCGTGCGACTCCTGCTGACAGACTGCCAATAGAAGTCGTTGAAGGTCTACACCGACGGATTTCGAGCCTACGAGCCACCCGCCGAAGACGATTATTTCGACCGCAAGTACGTCGTCCACAGCGACGGCGAATACGCCGCCGCCAAGATTCACATTCACACCTGCGAGAGCCACGGTCGCAGCTTCGACCGTGGCTCTCGCTCCAACGCGGTGTCTCAAAACAAAAACCCACGCAGTATCTCAGAGCGTTTCAGCTCCACCGAGAAATATACCAGAAATTCGGATAAGAAGCGCTCAAACACGTTATTCGGGACACCTTCTGAGTTCAACAATGTGCTACACAAGGCCCGATAAGACCTATAGTAGTACCGACGGTGGTTACGAATATGGATCCTGACCTCGACCGGTTCAAGTCCCGTCGCTCAACGGTGTACGCGCCGGAGGGCGTCGTCGCGACGAGCCAACCCCTCGCCGCCGAAGCGGGGATCGAGATGCTTCAAGAGGGCGGCAACGCCTTCGACGCCGCGGTCGCGACCGCCGCGGCACTCAACGTCGTCGAACCGATGAGCACGGGGATCGGTGGCGACGCGTTTGCGCTCTATAGGACCGCCGACGGCAAGGTGGGGGCGATGCGCAGTTGCGGGGGCGCGCCCGACGACATCACGATTGAGGCCGTTCGTGACGCCGTCGACGGTGGCGACGGGGACGACGAGGCGACCATGCCAGAGACGGGCCCGCTGACCATCACCGTCCCGGGTGCCGCTCGTGGCTGGGAACACACCGTCGAGACTCACGGTCGGACCTCGCTAGCTCGCGCTCTCGAACCGGCCATCAAGTACGCGACGGAGGGGTTCCCCGTCACGGAGATTATCGCTGACAGCTGGTCGGTTGGTGAGGAGCGCTTCGCCGATGACAAGGCCGGACGTGAGACCTACCTGCCGAACAACCGCCCGCCCCGGGTTGGGGAAACCGTCACGCTCCCAAGCCTTGGTGAGACGTTCCGGACCGTCGCCGACGAAGGGGCCGACGCGTTCTATGAGGGGCACCTCGCCCAACAGATCGGTGACGCCGTCCGGGAGAAGGGCGGTTTCCTAGCGGCTGAGGACCTAGCCGAGTTCTCGCCCGACGTGGTTGACCCGGTGACGACGACGTATCGCGGCGCGATGGTGTACGAACTCCCCCCAAACAATCAGGGCTTGATCGCACTGGAAGCACTCAACATGGCTGAGGAGATAGACGCCGGGGAGTACGCCTACGAGTCGGCCGACCGCGTCCATTACTTCGCCGAGTCGCTCAAGCGCGCGTTCCACGACGGCCACCACTACATCACCGACCCCGACTACGAGAGTATCCCGGACCTCGCTGACCCGGCCTACGCTGCCGACCGGGCTGCCGGCATCAATGAGACGGCTAGCGACGACGTTCGGATCGGCGGTCCGGCAATGCCCGACGAGGACAGCGACACCGTCCTATTGACCGTTGCTGACGCGGCGGGGAACGTGGTCTCGTTCATAAACTCGCTGTACATGCGCTTCGGCAGCGGCGTCGTCGTGCCCAACACCGGCGTCGTCCTCCAGAACCGCGGCGCGTCGTTCTCGCTCAACCCCTCGCACCCAAACGCGCTCGAACCGGGAAAGAAGCCGTTTCATACCCTCATCCCTGGCCTCGTCAAGTTCGATACAGATGACTGGGCCGCTTTCGGCGTGATGGGCGGATACATGCAACCGCAGGGACACCTCCAGATCCTCTCGAACCTGCTGGACTATGACATGCCACTCCAGGCGGCGATGGACGCACCGCGCTGGCGCTACCGAGAGGACGGTGTGCTGGCGCTCGAAGAACGTCTCGCCGGTCAGGTCGGGGCTGACCTATCCCGGCACGGCCATGAGGTTAGGGTCGAAGAATCACTCGCCTTTGGCGGGAGCCAGATCGCACGCCGTCATGGTGACGTCCTTTCCGGGGCGACCGACCCCCGGAAGGACGGGCTGGCGACCGGATTTTAAATCACACATAAAATCCATCTAGAGTCTTCAATCTCAATTTAAAGAGATGTAGATCAGATACAACGGCCCACAACGATACTGACTACTAAAAATTCTTGGTCGTGGCTTAAAGTCCTCTAGAATTCAGTAGCAACTGACTCTCGTGAGGACGGGGTCACCTCTGATGTCCATCCACGAGGTGCCCCATACACGCCACAATCGACGTGCGGTTAATGATCGCGATTTGGTGGTTCTTCTATCGCTTCAACCGGGCATAGAAACTTCCGAGTTACGGATCGTTCACTTGTTTCACGGAGACATTGGCACACTGGAGAGGAACCACCGGAGCGGTTTGCTCCCCTCCTTCGAGATGCCGCTTCCGTTCTACTATCGCCGAACTCTCCGAAGACCGGATCCAGCCATGCGTAACTCACCAATTCTTTGGCTCAGTCGAATCGTGTGACGTCACCGATTTCACCCGCTATCAGACCCAGGGAGTGGAAACTCACTCCTGGAATCGTCATTAAGCGTTGGGTTTCCTCGAGCGAAACTGCCGTCTCCCCGCTCACTTCCTCTAACTCGACGATCTGCGCGTAGAGCATGTCGATGACCGCCAGGAACCCCTCCAGGAGCGTTCGAGTCTCCGGCGAAACTTCGAGCTCGTCGGATTGGAGCGTTCTGTGCTCCTCAACGCTGAACGGATCTTATTCGTAGGAAATGCCCTGTGTGTCGAGCAGCGAGTGGACTTCGTTTTTGAAGTCGGTGCGTTTCTCTACGAGCCGTTTGCGGCTGCGAGCCAGCAACCGGAGTTCACGGATCTCTTCGGCGGGGACGTAGCTCTCGGCGATCATCCCCGCCCGACAGAGCTGTGCCAACAACTTCGCATCCAATCGGTCGTTCTTCACCTCGGCAGTCCCGATCGCTTTGGTTTGGCGAGGGTCGGCAACCTGGCCGTCTAGCTTCTCGCTGAGGATATCGTAAATCGAGTAGTAGTTGCCGATGGCCTCAAACGTAACCTTCGACCCGACGTAAGCCTCGGCGACCATTTCTAATCGGTCGTTTTCGGTTCGATGTTCTGCGATTAAGTCACCAGCCTCGTCCAACGCGGCGATCTGCGAATCACGTTTATGAACGTCGATTTCCCGGTAGTACATGGCCGCCTCCGGAGTACAAGGCCGTGGCGAGAGCCACACCTATTCGGGCTGAGCGACCGGAACCGACCAGAGGTCGGTCGCTTTCCCAAGATGGAGCTTCCTTGGCACCGTGGCTAATCAAGGCCACGCGCTGACGCGCCCCGTTTATACAGCGGCCTTTGACACCCCGTTCTTCCTCCACGTTCCGGAATTTGCAGTCTCTCATTCCACCAAGGCCCTACAATCCCTATCCCAAATGAGCACCCGCAGGGCAAATCCTCGCGACTTCGGAGCTAGAAGTATCGGAGACCCCTGATCTGGAAGCAATGTTTATCAGGCCGTGCACACGACGGACAGACATGAATACCCCTGCTTCAGCTTCGGACAGCGTTCAACTTACCGTCGAGAATATCGGGGGGATCGACGAGTCCTCGGTTTCGTTTTCGCCGGGTGTGACGATTTTAGCTGGCCGGAATGCGACAAATCGAACGTCACTCCTTCAGGCTATGATGGCAGGATTAGGTAGCAACGATATCTCTATTAAAGGGGATGCCGACGAGGCCCAAGTTGAGTTGACGGTCGGTGATGAGACGTTCAGACGAACTCTCACAAGAACAAATGGTGGCGTCTACGCTGATGGTGATGCATATCTTGATAACGCTGAACTGGCAGACCTGTTTGTTTTCCTCTTGGAATCGAACGAAGCCCGCCAGGCCGTCGAACTTGAACAAGATCTCCGGGAACTCATTATGCGGCCGGTCGACACAGCGGCTATTGAAGCCGAGATTGAGGACCTACAGACACAACGTGAGGACGTCGAGCGTCAGCTCGAAAATCTCAATTCGCTGCAACGGGAACTGCCGACACTCGAACAGCGTCGTCAGGATCTCACACAGGAAATCGAGAATAAAGAGTCCGAACTCGAATCGACGAAAGAAGCCATCGAAGATGCCGACCAAGAACTAAGCGCCACGCGTAATCAGAAAGACGAACTCGACGACGCACTCGAATCGTTCCGCGAGAAGCGGGGAGAACTTGAAGATACTCGATATAACTTCGAGGCCGAGCGGGAGAGTATCGCCGCCCTCGAATCGGAACTCGAGGAGCTAGAGAGCGAACTGGATGGGCTCCCAGAGACGCCGATGGCCGGCGTCGATGAGGTTTCTGACCGTCTCGACGAGTTACGTTCACAACGTGAGGATCTCGACGACGTAGCTAACTCACTCCATAAAATAATCCAGTTTAACGAGGAGATGCTTGACGGGACAGATTCGGATATCGTCGCCTCGCTCCGCGACGAGGATGTCGATCCCACTGAGCGGCTC
>ENA-ORCR01000276-ORCR01000276.1-marine-metagenome-genome-assembly--contig:-NODE-276-length-40629-cov-3.995561_pt1 | contig 40629 bp, 35 predicted proteins | sample MGYA00237782_ERZ508514 | MGnify/ENA primary metagenome ERZ508514 (study PRJEB26185, sample SAMN06268960) | marine metagenome | isolation source: Eden Landing Ponds, San Francisco, CA, USA | place...
CGATCGTGTACTCGCCCGACTCGTCGACGTCGACGGTGTACTCGACCCACTCGCCGGACTCGACGTAACCGATCGAATAGCCCGAGCCAGCGGAGTTCGAGGAGATGTCGACGCCTTCGTCGGTTCGGAAAGATGTCCCCTCGTTCTCGGACGTGTTATCGCTGTAGGCGACGCCTGGGCCACCCTGGTCGTACTCTTCGGCCGGAATGGTGCCGGGGATGCTGTGCGGCGTGCCGTTGTAGGGCTGTTGCTCGCCGTCGGTGCCGTCGCCGTCGTCGGTGCCGTCGCCAGCCACGGTGACAGTCACGGTCGTGGTCTCATCGGGGTTCGCGACCGTCCGGGTGACGGTCTCGGAACCGGAGTCGGTGCGCACCTCGATCCGCTGTTCGCCGAGGAACGCGTCGACCGAGTAGGTGCCGTCGGAATCGGTGGTGCCGGTCTCCTCGGTCCACCACTCGCCGTAGACCAGATCCATCCACACGTCGTAGCTGGGCTTGGTGGACCAGTCGTCGTTGAAGAAAGGCGCGTCGCTCTCCCAATGGTGACTGTCACAGAAGCCCCAGACGAGGAACGACTCGACGGCGGGGTGGCTGAAGGTCACGCGGAGGAACCGCTCGAACCAGTCGGCCTTGTCGGACTCGGCCCACCCCGAGCCCGCCTGGTCGTACTCCGTGATCTTGAGCGTGTCCGTCAGCTGGCCGTACTCGTTGAGCGTGGCGAGGATCTGGTCGGTCGACAGCGTCTCGTTCTGCCCGAAGTGACACTGGAGACCGATCGTCTCGAGGTCGACGCCGTTGTCGAGCAGGTGATTGATGTGTTGCCTGTAGCCGCGCTGGTCGCTACCGTAGTTGCCGGCTATCGCGTTGTAATCGTTGACCGCGAGCGTGACCCCGTCGGGACGCACCGATTCGGCCTGCTGGTACCAGTCGGCGACGATCTGCGCGGTCTCGGGAGTCGACGAGAACGGGTCGATAATCGTCGTCGAGTGCTGGACCTCGTTGAGGACCTCCCACTCGTGGATGTCGCTCCCGTAGTGATTTATGATCTCGTCGATGTGGGCCATCCCCAGCTCGCGGACCGTCTCCGTGTCCCCGTTGTCGATGGCGGTCTGTACATCCGACGGGACCGCGTAGTCGACACCGTAGATGCAGACGTGCCCGCGCACGTCCAGCCCCTGGTCAAGCAGCCAGTTGACAGCGTCGTCGGCCAGTTGCGTGTCGCCCTCCCAAAGCGCCCATTTCATCTGATTCTCGATCACCGCAGTGTTGAACAGCTCGGGGATATATGTTCGATAGTTGTCCCCAGAACTGTACTGGTTGATCAGCGTGTCGGCGTGGACCGCCGTGCCCCACCTGAAGTCGTGGGACTGCTGGGTGACCGAGACTGTTGCGCCGGAGACCGCCGAGCCGTCCTCGGTCTCGACGCTGACTTGGAGGTCGCCCGTCCGATGCTCCTGGATGCGCTGGTCGACCGTCTTCGAGGTGTCGGCGGTCTCGCCGGCGGCGGCCCCGGAGGCGCCCACGCCGGCGCCCCCGGCGAGCATCGCGGCGCCGAGCGTCCGCATCCAGTCGCGGCGGCTCATGCCGAAGCCGTCCGAGGTGTCCGCGGGCGCCATGTCGTTCCTGTCCCGTTTCTCGGCGCGGCGCTCGGGCGACTCGTCCGCGTCGGCTAGTCGCTGTTCCTCGTCCGTTCGTGTCTTGTCTGGTTCTGTTGTATCGTCCGTCATGTGTATGATCGTTGGTAACTGGTCGGTTCGCGTCGCCGCATCGTTGGCGTCCCATCTCGGGACAGGCTTAGCGACGGGGACTCCAATCAATCGTGAAGTCCCGGAAAAGAAATCTACGGCCGCTTTACCGCCCGATGCGTGTCCGGAGTGGTTCTGGCACCGATCAGGAGATCGTGACGGTCACCTCGTCGGTCGTGGACCGGCCCTCGTTGTTGGTCGCGGTGAGCGTTACAGTGTAGGAGCCGACGGACTGGTAGCGCTCGTCGATGTACCAGCCGCTGCCGGTGACGCCGTTGCCGAGATCCCACTCCAGCGAGGAGATGTAGTTGCCTGACCCCGTGGTGTCGTTGATGTTGAACTGCACCAGATCACCGGTGCTGGCTGAGGTCGTGTTCGGATCAATCTCCGCAACGAGATCGCCGCTGGTACCGCCACCAGTGCCGCCATTACCGCCGCCACCACCGCCTCCGCCACCGCCACCGCCGCCTCCGCCACCGTCAAGCGAGAGATCAAGGGTGTTGAGGTCCCACCAGCTCTCGTCCATGGAGACGCGGATCACCTGCTGTCCGGCGTCGAGTGAGACCCCGGAGGTCGAGACTGTCTCCCAGGAGTCCCAGCCGCCGGTCGCACCGAAGCTGACGTTCCCGGAGACGTTCTGTCCGTTGATTTCGAGGTGGAAGGAACCGCCGCCCGAGTCCGACGCGACCAGCGCATCGAGGGTGTAGTCACCGGATTGCTGGACGTCGACGGTGTACTCGACCCACTCGCCGGACTCGATGTAGCCGATCGAGTAGCCCGAACCCGCGGAGTTCGAGGAGATGTCGACGCCTTCGCCGGTGCGCATCGCACCGCCCTCGTTCTCGGACGTGTTGTCGCTGTAGGCGACGCCCGAGCCACCCTGGTCGTACTCCTCGGCCGGAATGGTGCCGGGGATGCTGTGCGGCGTTCCGTTGTAGGGCTGCTGGCTGCCGGAACCACCACCGCCTCCGCCGCCACCGCCACCACCGCCTCCGCCGCCACCGCCACCGCCACCACCGCCGCCACCGCCGCCGCCGCCACCGCCACCGCCACCACCGCCGCCGGAACTGCCGACTGTGACGCTGGAACTGCCGCTGGATTGGTAGCCCTCAGTGGCCAGGATCTGGTAGTCGTGGCTCCCCATGTTCAGGCCCGCGCTCTCCCAGGCGTCGAAGTGATTCGAAGTGGTGATGGTGCCGCTCGTCCGGGAGTTCTGTCGAATGGACCAGTACTGCGTGAACGTTGCGGTCCCTTCGATCGAGGGTTTCTCCACCCGCTCGGACGTGTACATCTCGTAGGTGGAGCCGTCAGTGGTGTGGGTCCCCTGAGACTGGTCTCCCGGTTTGTAGCTACCGTAGTCCTCGATGATGTAGTACTCCACCAGCGGATCCGTCGTCCACCCATAGAGACACAGGTAGGAGTTGCCTTGCGGGTTGTAGTCGGCAGTGTACTCGATGTCACGGTCCGAGCCAGTCTCCCAGCCCTTCCCACAGACGAAGTTGCCTGTGTTGTTCCAATCGACACTGTAACTGCCACCGGACTCCAGCGTCATTTCGACCGAGCCCTGGTCGTTCGTCCAGAACGAGTAGAAGTAGCCGTCGTCAGTCCCGGTCTGGTTCTCGGTGATCGCAGCGGCCGGACTCGCGATGGATCCGACGCCGAGTCCTGTCGCCACTGTCGCGGCCGCTCCTTTCAGATAGCTCCGCCGATCGAACTGGCCGAGTCGGTCGTTATCGCTCGATTCCTCCGCCGCGTCTTCGATGTTGTGTCGCCCCATTGTGTTTTACCAACAGAACTATACCGCAATTCCATGCATATAAATCATTCTATTTAGAACTGATGTCCAGAACAGACATACATTCAATAAGCGGATCATAATGCCGGTAAATCGCCACCAAGACAATACAATTGGTAGGTGAATAAATCGACAAGAACTGTCGACCTGGCTGTCGAATGGTGACCTGCATCGGTGGAATATCGTTGCCGAGGTTCGTCGACTCGCGGTCAGCGAAGCAAACGACAGCAATTGTACCGAGCCGAAGTCGATGAGGCCCCATCTCGATCGCCGGTATCCGCATCGGGAGATGGGCGTGGCGAGCCCCTGACGGATCATCAACAGATCGACCACCGCTGAGCCACGCCAAGCGAGTTCAACGCCAACGTGGGGAGAGCCGGACTGTCGGCCCGAACGGAACGGTCGCGTCGAGGACAAGAGTGCCAGCTCGATCACGGCGATGCCCAAAAGGGCAGCAGGAAGCCGGTGTTGATCTCAGCGATTGGCCACGCTTGCGGCCCCGTCCACATCACTGACAGTGGCATCGGAGACGATCGACGCCAGTCGCTCGATCCCGTCGAGGAGCCGGGGACTCGGCTGATTGAGCAACGAGTCGTCGATCGCGTGGAGTTCGGCGTCGAGGTCCCATTCGCGTTCGACCAGCGGCCGCGTCGACGGTTCGGCCGCGCCGCAGTGATGGACGATCACCCGATCCGGGTCAGCATTCTCGACCGCCGCCCGATCGATCTCCCGAGAGCGTTCACCCGGGTCGAGGAAAGGGTAGCGACCGCCCGCGGCGCGGACGGCTTCGGGTACCCAGTTGCCGGCCGCCATCGGCGGATCGCCCCACTCCTCGCAGTAGACGACCGGCCGATCGTCACCATCGAGCGTCGCGTCCCGGACCCGGTCGAGGCGATCGCTGGCGCGTTCTTCGAGGACGCGACCGCGTTCCGGGAAACCGATCGCGTCGCCGATCGTCCGGAAGGTCTCCAGAACGGCATCGAGCGTGGTCGGTTCCGCGTGGGCGACCGTGAACCCGTCGTCGCGCAACGCATCGCGGAGGTCAGCCTGGAGTGAGTCGTTCGTCAGAACGAGATCGGGATCGAGTTCGGCGATCCGATCGAGATCCGGGTTCAGCCAGCCACCGAGCCGTGGGACATCCGGGACATCGCAGTGAGCGGTGACCCCGACCAGCCGACCGCCCGCGTCGAGGGCGGTGACGGTTGACGTGGCACTCGGGGCCAACGAGACGATCCGATCCATAACCAGTCGTCCGGTTCCGACCCATAAAACGTCTGTGCGCCTGCTGTCGGGGGTCGGTGAACGGGGAGACGGCGTACCTGCCCGAATCGAGGGTTCATGGAGGTACAGCGCGTAGGAGACATATATGGAGGACGCGAAGGGGATTGAGAACGCGAGGGGGCCCGACCCGGTCGTGGTACTCGCGGACGTCCGCAAGGAGTACGACCTCGGCGGAACGGTGACGGCACTCGACGGGATCGATCTGACGCTCCCGGCCGGCTCCTACACCGCCATCATGGGGCCGAGCGGCTCCGGGAAGAGTACGCTGTTGAATCTCATCGGCGCGCTCGACACGCCGACGTCGGGGACGGTTACCGTCAACGGGACCGATGTCGGTGGCCTCTCCGAGCGCGGGCGCGCACGACTCCGTGGGACCGAGATCGGGTTCGTCTTCCAGACGTTCAACCTGATGCCGCGGCTGACCGCCGTCGAGAACGTCGAACTCCCCCTCGTCTTCGCCGAATGGGACCGACGCGAGCGGGCCGAACGCGCCCGCACCCTCCTCGAACGCGTCGGACTCGGGGACCGACTCGATCACTTGCCACAGGAACTCAGCGGCGGCCAACGCCAGCGAGTTGCCATCGCCCGCGCCCTGGCAGCCGACCCCGCGCTCCTCTTGGCCGACGAGCCGACCGGGAACGTCGATACTGACACCGGCGAGGAGATCATGTCGCTGTTCGCGGACGCCCACGACCGGGGCAACACGATTCTGCTGGTGACCCACGAGCGTCGGATCGCCGAACACGCCGACCGGATCGTCCACGTCAGAGACGGCGTCCGCGAGCGGACCGAGCACCTGGGAGGTGACGACTAATGGATTGGCGAGAAGGGGTTCGGATGGCAGTGCGAGCGATCGCCGGCCATCGGCTCCGGTCGGCGTTGACGGTCGTCGGCATCGTCATCGGCATCGCGACGGTGATCGCGTTCGCGAGTTTCGGTGCGAGCGTCCAGACCGACGTCGTGAGCGAGTTCCAGTCGACATCGGCGAGCGAGATTTACGTCGCCTCCGGTGGCGGATTCCTGGCCGGTGGCGGGCCACCCGGGAGCGGGATCGGCCTCACGACCCCGGCCGTCACGACATACGATCTCGAACAGCTCCGTGCGATCGACGGCACGCGGACCGTGATCCCACGGGGGTCGGTGCCCGTCTCGTCGTTGACATACGCGAACCAGACGGTCACGCCCGGAAGCCTGACGGCGACGAGTCGCGGGGCGTTGGCGGGCACGATCGTCGAGGGCCGGGTCTTCGAGTCCGGCACGAACGAGATCGTCCTCAACGAGATCGCCGCCGCGCAGTTCGAGCCGAACGTAACCGTCGGTGACACGGTCGAACTCCTCCGAGAGGGCACAACCTCGCTGACGGTCGTCGGCATCACCACCGGGGCTCGCGGTGGGTTCACCGCACTCTCGCCGCCCGGACCGGAATTCTACGTTCCGGTCGACCCACACTACCGGACGACCCAGGAATCGCCGACCCTCGGCGTCGAGCAGCGGGCGTACTCACAAGTGACGATCGTGGCCGATGCCGGCCGCGTCTCGGAGACCCGCGACGCGATCGAGACATACATTCAGACGGAGTCGGATGCGAGACAACTCGCGGGCGACGGTGGCCAGGTGACCGTCGAGTCGACCGAGGACGTCGTCGGCGGCATCCAGGCCGTGCTTCAGGACATCACGCGACTCATCACCGGGATCGGCGTGCTCGCGCTCGTGGTCGGCGCGTTCGGCATCGCCAACATCATGCTCGTCAGCGTGACCGAGCGCACGAAGGAGATCGGGATCATGAAGTCGATGGGCGCGACCAACCGGGAGATCGTCGGGCTGTTCCTCGTCGAGTCCGTCCTGCTGGGTTCGCTCGGGGCCGTGATCGGTATCCCGCTCGGACTCGGCGTCGGCTACGCCGGCTCGGCCTACGCCGAGGTCGGGTTCACGATCCCCGTCGAGTGGGTCGCCATCGCCATCGCGATGGGGATCGGTATCGGCGTGATCGCCGGGCTGTACCCGGCCTGGCGGGCCGCGCGCGTCGATCCGATCGAAGCCCTGCGATACGAGTGAGCGGCGGGGAGCCGGCGGGACCGGACGTGACCACCCGGATCGATCGCGGAATACTTGTCCGGGGGTTGCCTACGACGAGCCAATGGACGGGCCGCTGTGGACCGAGCGACACGCGCCGACGATCGAGGAGTTGCCACAGCCGGAGGTACGCGACCAGCTACGCGGCGCGCTCGACGATCCGATGAATCTGCTGGTCCACGGTCCGGCGGGTGCCGGCAAGACCGCCGCAGTCCGGGCGTTCGCCCGCGAGGCCCACGCCGACGTAGAGGCCGACCTCGTGGTGATCAACGTCGCGGACTTCTTCGACCTGACGAAGAAGGAACTCGCCGAGGACCCCCGATTCGCCCGGTTCATCACCGCCAAACGCCGCCGGGAGTCCTCGAAGGCCGACCTCATCAATCACGTGCTCAAGGAGGCTGCGAGTTACACGCCGGTCTCGGGATCGTACAAGACGATCCTGCTGGACAACGCCGAGCGGATGCGCGAGGACTTCCAGCAGGCCCTCCGGCGGGTCATGGAGCAGTACTACGAGGCGACGCAGTTCGTCATCGCCACCCGCCAATCCTCGACGTTGATCCCGCCGATCCGTTCGCGGTGTTTCCCCGTGACGGTCCGCGCGCCGACCCACGACGAGACCGAGGCCGTCCTCCGTCGGATCGTCGAGGCCGAGGACGCCGACTACGACGCGGAGGGGCTCGAATACGTCGCGGGCTACGCCGGCGGTGACCTCCGGAAGGCGATCCTCGGTGCCCAGACGACCTACGAGCAAGCGGGCGAGATCACGATGAACGCGGCCTACGAGGCGCTGGGTGAAGTCCGGACCGACGAGGCCGTCGAGGCGATGCTGTCCGCCGCCGAGGCGGGCGACGTGACTGACGCACGGTCGACGGTCGACGATCTGCTCGTCGACGAGGGTCACAGCGGCGTCGAGGTGCTGGAAGCACTCCTCCGGGTTGGGCGGTCGCGGTACTCCGGGGATCGTCTCGCGCGGCTCCACCGCGTGGCCGGAGAGATCGATCTCGACCTCGCGGAAGGGACTGACGACCGGCTGCACCTCTCGCATTTGCTCGCCGAACTGGCCGCCGAAGCGTGAGCGATCGACCAGGGAACGGTCGGCCCGGCACGGAACGGCGGGACGGCCAACGAGGAACCGGACTCTTCGAAATCCTTATACACGCTTGTAGGGGACATATGAACAACGAACCATGGACATCGAAATCATCGAAGAGGAGGACAATCCGATGTTGCATCGGACCGACGTCCGATTCGAGGTCGTCCACGAGGAGGCGACGCCGTCGCGGCTCTCTATCCGGGACTCGCTGGCTGCAATGCTCAACAAGGACGCCGCGGAAGTCGTCGTGCACGAACTCGATACGACCTTCGGCATGCGCAAGACCGTCGGCTACGCGAAGGTGTACGACGACCCGGAGTTCGCGCGTGAGGTCGAACAGGACCACATGCTCGAACGCAACAAGATCGTGGCTGAGGACGGCGAGTCCGAGGCAGAGGAGGCCTGAAATGGCGCGTCACGAGCTCTACAACGACGACGGAACCACCGACCGTGAACTGTGCCCGCGGTGTGGCGACGCGTTCCTTGCCCAGCACGGTGACCGCACGCACTGCGGCCGGTGTAGCTACACCGAGTGGGAGTAAGCGCCCACACGGCGCATGCGGATTCTCGGCATCGAAGGCACGGCGTGGGCGGCGAGTGCCGCCGTCTACGAACGGACGGATAGCGGTGAGTCCGTCTCTATTGAAACTGACGCCTACGAACCCGACAGCGGCGGGATTCACCCGCGGGAAGCCGCCGAGCACATGCGCGAGGCCATCCCGCAGGTCGTCGAACGGGCACTCGACATCGCCCGCGAGCAGGCTGCCGACGCGGGCGAAGACTCCGACGAATCGCCGGTCGACGCGGTCGCCTTCTCCCGGGGGCCGGGCCTCGGTCCCTGTCTGCGGATCGTCGCCACGGCCGCCAGGGCACTGGCACAGCGGCTGGACGTCCCGCTGGTCGGCGTCAATCACATGGTTGCGCATCTGGAGATCGGTCGTCATCGCTCGGGCTTTTCCGCGCCGGTGTGTCTGAACGCCTCCGGCGCGAACGCCCACATTCTGGGATATCGCAACGGGCGGTATCGCGTCCTCGGGGAGACGATGGACACGGGCGTCGGCAACGCCATCGACAAGTTCACCCGCCACCTCGGGTGGTCCCACCCCGGCGGGCCGAAGGTCGAAAAGCGGGCAAAAGACGGCGAGTACATCGACCTGCCCTACGTCGTCAAGGGGATGGACTTCTCCTTTTCGGGAATCATGAGCGCCGCCAAGCAAGCGATTGACGATGGAGAAGCGGTCGAAGACGTCTGCTATTCGCTCCAGGAGAACATCTTCGCGATGTTGACGGAAGTCGCGGAGCGGGCCCTCTCGCTTTCGGACGCCGACGAACTCGTCCTCGGCGGGGGTGTCGGGCAGAACGATCGCCTCCGGGAGATGCTCGGAGCGATGTGCGACCAGCGCGGGGCTGATTTCTTCGCGCCCGAACCCAGATTTCTCCGGGACAACGCGGGGATGATCGCCGTCCTCGGCGCGAAGATGTACGACGCGGGCGATACGATCGCCGTCGAGGACTCGCGCGTCCGGCCGGACTTCCGGCCCGACGAGGTTGACGTGACCTGGCGATCCGACGAGGCCGTCGGTTCGTGGGGCGGGTCGAGCGACGACGGGACGGTCGGTGCCCGGGACGGAGCGGGAGCCGACAATGCCGTCCAGGGGGCCGAGGCGACCGTCACCGTCGAGGACGGCCGCGTCCGGAAGGAGCGCCAGCCACGGACCTATCGCCATCCGACGCTCGACGAGCGCCTCCGGACCGAGCGAACGCGCGAAGAAGCCCGACTCACGAGCGAAGCGCGCCGCGTCGGCGTCCCGACGCCGGTCGTCCACGACGTCGATCCGAAGGAGGGTGTTCTGGTGTTCGAGCGGGTGGGCGAGCGGGATCTCCGTGAGGCCCTGACACTCGATCGGGTCCGGGACGTCGGGCGACACCTGGCGACGATCCACGACGCGGGATTCGTCCACGGCGATCCGACGACGCGCAATGTTAGAGTTTCCGAAGATCGCACTCACCTCATCGACTTCGGCCTGGGCTACTACACCGGCCACGCCGAGGATCACGCGATGGATCTCCACGTCTTCGCCCAGTCGCTCGCCGGGACGGCCGACGATGCCGAACATCTCCAGGAGGCGGCCGAGGACGCCTATCGCGACGCAAGCGAGCGGGGTGACGCCGTCCTGGACCGTCTCCGCGAGATCGAAGGGCGCGGCCGCTACCAGTGAGCAGCGAAGGCTGGACCGTGGTGTGATAACCGAAAGCGTCTCCGAGCGACTCAAGTACCGCCGTTGCCCTACGTAGAGTGTGTCCCAGCAGGTCACGCAGGTCGATACGCTGTTCCTCCACGAGGACGGCGAGGACTTCCAGGTGGTCGTCCAGCGCGACGGCGAGCGCGTCCTCGGCGGTCGCCTGGAGGTCAAAGAGACCGAAGCAGGTCCACGCCCGGCCCGACTCCGGATCAAGCGGGGCAGCCAGGAGGACCTCCGCAGCCCCGACCAGTTCGTGGAACTCGCCCGCCGAGCGGGGCGGATTCGCGTCTCCGAACAGACCTCCGCCCGCGGTCGCCGCGTCGTCCGCGAGTTACTCGACGCCTATCAACTGGATGCGAAGGTCGTTCGGACCTGCCGGTACTGCGCGGCGGCGGGGCAGTACTCGCCGATCACGAGCGAGACGGCGATCGACGCCGACGGCGAAGACATCTGCCCGTCGTGTGCGATCGCGGAACTCGAACGCGAACTCGCCTACCACGGTGACGTAACCGGGACCGCCCGCGATCGACTTGAAGAACTCTTATTGGATGTCCAGAACCTCGAACGCATCGTCAATCTCCTCTCGGGCGAACTCGACCCGGAACTCACGAAGTTCGACGAGATCAGCGCCACCGTCGAGGACATCGATCTGGTACCGACGGACTCGCTGTCGTTGCACCCGGGAATGCAGCAGAAACTGGAGGGGCAGTTCGACGAACTCCTGCCCGTCCAGAGCCTCGCCGTCGAGAACGGCGTCACCGAGGGGCAGGACCAACTCGTGGTCTCGGCGACCGCCACCGGCAAGACGCTGATCGGCGAGATGGCCGGTATCGATCGGGTACTCAACGGGAAAGGCAAGATGCTGTTTCTCGTCCCGCTGGTGGCGCTCGCCAATCAGAAGTACCAGGACTTCCAGGCGGAGTACGGCGACATCGCCGACGTGAGCCTCCGGGTCGGATCGAGCAGAATCCGCGGGGACGGCGGTGGGTTCGATCCCAGCGCCGACATCATCGTCGGGACCTACGAGGGGATCGACCACGCGCTGCGCGTCGGCCACGATCTCGGGGACATCGGGACGGTCGTCATCGACGAGGTCCACACCCTCGGCGAGGGCGAGCGTGGCCATCGCCTCGACGGCCTCATCTCGCGGCTGAAATACTACTGCGAGGAAGGCGGGCGGACGGCGGCCCGCTCGAACCGCTCCGGCGGACGGGGCGGGTCAGCTTCGAGTGCCCAGTCGGGCGACACCCAGTGGATCTACCTCTCGGCGACCGTGGGCAACCCGGGATCGCTCGCTGACTCGCTGTCGGCGAAACTCATCGAGTTCGAGGAGCGCCCGGTCCCGATCGAGCGTCACGTCACCTTCGCCGACGACTACGAGAAGGTAGATATCGAAAACAAACTCGTCAAGCGGGCCTTCGACACGAAATCCTCGAAAGGGTATCGCGGCCAGACGATCATCTTCACCAACTCCCGGCGGCGGTGTCACGAGATCTCCCGCCGGCTCGAGTACTCCTCAGCCCCCTACCACGCCGGCCTGGACAACAAGCGCCGCGGCGAGGTCGAGACCATGTTCGCCGATCAGGAACTGTCCGCGGTCGTGACAACGGCAGCACTCGCCGCGGGTGTCGACTTCCCAGCCTCACAGGTCATCTTCGATTCGCTGGCGATGGGCATCGAGTGGCTCACCGTCCAGGAGTTCTCCCAGATGCTCGGGCGGGCTGGCCGGCCCGATTACCACGACAAGGGGACGGTGTATCTGCTGGTCGAACCCGATGGCGTCTATCACAACAGCCAGGAGATGACCGAGGACGAGGTCGCGTTCAAGCTGCTGAAAGGCGAGATGGAACCGGTCACGAATCGCTACGACGAGAGCGCGGCCGTCGAGGAGACGCTGGCGAACATCGTGGTCGGCGGGAGTGCTGCCAAGCGCCTCAACGACCGGATGCTCGGGGAAGTGCCGACCAAGCACGCCATCGGCAAGTTGCTGGAGTACGAGTTCATCGACGGACTGGAACCGACGCCGCTGGGCCGGGCCGTCACACGGCACTTCCTCTCGCCCGACCGGGCGTTCCTGTTGCTCGACGGGATTCGCAAGGGAAGGGATCCGTTCGACATCGTCGCCGAGGTCGAGTTCGCCGACGAGGAGTTGTAGCGGATATGGCACTGTCTCAGAGAGCGCCGAGCTCGTCCAGATACCCGTAGACTTCCACGAGAAAGTCCCGATATCGTCCCAGGTCCTGAAGCGCGTCGTAGACGATGTCCTGATCGAGTACGTCGCCGTATTCGTGAGCCAGGATGTTCCGGAACATGGCGGCCTCCGCCATCGACTCGGCCGTGTCGTCGGTCAGGACGTCGAGTCCGCCGAGTCGCCGCATCGTGGCGGCGTTGGATCCGGGCGCGTTCCCGTCGAGGTCACGGACCAGCATCCGCGCGACGTCGATGCAGGCCTGGCTCGCCTTTTCGAAGCGACGTTCAACCACGTCGCGCGTTTCGGGGTTCTCACGGAACGACTCCCGGGTGACCGACTGGTTCGCCGCCAGGATCTCCAGACACGTCTCGACGTATTCGGCCTTCTCGACGATCGTCTCCACTCGCTCGGGGTCGTGGGGGTTCGACACGTCTCACCCTCCCGTCTCGACGATCCGGTCGAGGGTTTCGATCGTCTGGTCGAACCGCTCGCGCAACGTCTGCTCGGATCGTCGGTCCGCGACGCGTTCGGCGAACCGTTCCCGTAGCCGCTCGATTCGGCCGGCGGTGCCGATGAGGACCGTCCCGTGGGTCAACGCTGCACGACCGACGCGTGGGTCGATATCCTCGACGAGGGACACGTCGAGGTCGTTGCGATCCAGCGCAACCGAGAGATCCGCGAGCAACGAGAGCAACGCATCCCCGCGTTCGTCGACCGTCGATTCGAACTCGACGACGACATCGACGTCACTGGCCGGATCAGCCTGCCCGGTCACCTGCGAACCGAACAGGACAGCAAGCCGGACGGGATGGTCGGCCAGCACCTCACGGAGACGGGCAGAATCTATCTGCTCGGCGTCTCTCGGCTCGGCCGGACCGTCCCCGTGGTCGAACCGTTCTCCCATTGCCATCGTCTTGGCCAGCCGACGACAAACGTGTTGTGGTGGCCAGGGTCTGCTGGTAGCGATGGGGCGCACTTTGTGGGCCAGCCGTGGAAGCCTGGCGCGCCAGACCCCATACGTATCATCGCCGTGGTGGAGTTGTCAGCGGAGGAACTGTCGCAGTCATTTTCCCGCCGGCCGACCGGGTGATGGACGTGCGAAGTGGGATCCCGGGATGATCCTCGTCTTCGCGATCATTCTGAGGGCACTCGTGTTGTTTGCCACCGAGGCCGTCCCCGTGGACGTCACGGCCATCGGGATCAAGCTCGCGCTGCTGGTCGTCGAGCCCATCTCGACGATGCTCGTCGACTGGGGACTGCTCGCCACGCCAGTGTACGTCCTGGGGTGGCGGGCAGCGAGGTGACGGCCGTCGAGGAGACGCTGGCGAACGTCGTCGTCGGCGGGAGTGCTGCCAAGCGCCTCAACGACCGGATGCTCGGCGAGGTGCCGACCAAGCACGCCATCGGCAAGCTGCTGGAGTACGAGTTCATCGACGGACTGGAACCGACGCCACTGGGTCGGGCCGTGACGCGACACTTCCTCTCGCCCGATCGGGCGTTCCTGTTGCTCGATGGCATTCGGAAGGGGAGAGATCCGTTCGACATCGTCGCGGAAGTCGAGTTCGCTGACGAGGAACTCTGAGGGGGCGGCGTGTCCGATGAGAGCGGGGCCGGATGTCGATCAAAAGTTCAGACATAAAAGCTTTTGCGACCGACAGAGCAAGACTCAAACAATCCCCTCCATGCATAACCGAGTCCGGATCGGTGCCGTCCTCGCGGTCCTCGTCGGGATGAACGTCCTGTTCGTGGTGGCGATCCTGTGGGCGTACGGCGTCCTGCTGCCCGGGGTCGTCGCGGGCGCGGTCGTCTACGCGCGTCACGGAACCGTGAGCTTCGACCTCCTCCAGCTCCCGGTCTCGTGGTCGACGGTGGCCGTCCTCGTGGCTGGCTTTCTCGGCGCACAGTTGTACTACGGCTACCGCCGCGTCCTCGAACAGACACGGACCGGACGCGACGACGGCGATCACGTTGTCGCACGGATCGTCCGCCGGCTGGCGATGACGGCCGACGTGCCCGAACCCACCGTGCGAGTCCTCGACGCCGAGGAGCCCAGTTGCTATACCGTGGGTCGGTTCACCGACGCGACGATCGTGGTATCGACCGGGCTGATCGACCGACTCGACGCCGACGAGCTCACGGCTGTCCTCGCCCACGAGGTGGCACACGTCGCCAACCGGGACGTGACACTGATGACGGTCACGACGCTGTTTCTGGAGATCGCCGATCGCGCGTATCGATCGGCACGGCTCGCGCGCCGGGCGATCCAGTCGCCCGGGGACGTCTCGTTCCGGGGAAAGATCGCCCTCTATTGGTTCCTCCCGCTGGTCACGCTGACCTACGTCTTCGTCGCGCCACTCCTGTGGGTGTTCCCGACCGTCGCCGACTGGGCAACGCGAACGCTTTCACACGCCCGGGAGTTCGCCGCCGATGCCGCGGCGGCGCACATCACCGGTCGGCCACTGGCACTGGCAACCGCGCTCTCGACGCTGTCGGCGTCGGGCCGGACTACGCCGGAGACGGATCTCCGAACGACCACGATGCAGGCACTCTCGGTCATTCCGTCGCCGCTGATCGCCGACCGGGTGGCTCGATCGATTCCGACGCCCGATCGACCGCCGGCTGGAGATCGACGCGACCGGCTGCGGACGTGGCTCGACGGAGAAACGCCGTCGGGCGTCCCGAAGGGGGACCAGCGCAGCGCCGGAACCGACAGACGCACACACCCACCAGTTGCGGAGCGGATTCGGCGACTACAGGAGTTGGCTGCCGATGCAGAACTGGAGGGTGGTGTATGACGGACACGCGTCGTGCGGTGTTCGCGCTGGGTACCGTCGTCTGCCTGATCGTGGTCGCCAGCGCGCTTCCGGCCGCAGATCCACGACTCGACCCGCCTGGATCGCAAGGCGAAGATGTTGTCCCAGGGGAATGGGATTCGGGCGACGAGCGATCGGACATCCCAACCGAGTCGACGAACCAGTCCACCTCGACGGAGCAGGCAGATAGCGAGGCGGACGACGAGGAACAAATCGATATTCTCGACTCACCTGTTCCGGGAACCCAGATGACCGTCAAGACCGAAAGTAGCGGATCCACGCGGACGGACAACGTCACCGTCGACGGTGAGGTTGTTGGCGAAACCAGCCGGCACGGAAAGGTCGAGGTCGAGGTGCCCTTCGAGGAGTCGATGACAATTTCCGTCGAGGGCAAAGACGTGAACCGTACTGTCGACATCGAAACGGATGCGACGATCCACAAGCGGTCGGCGGCAGCGCCGGCTCGCAATCTCTCGATCACCGCCGCTGTCGCGACGGAGCCACTCGTCGGCGCGCCAGTACGTGTCGACGATGAAGTGGTCACGTGGACCGATGACGACGGGGACGCGGCGGTCCCGTTACCCGACTCGCCGGGTCCGGTCGAAATCAGTGTCGTGCGGCGTGCAGTCAGGGCTGAACGAACCGTCTCGGTCACGGAACCAACGGTCGATTTTGCCACACCCGTGTTGTTCCCCGGGTTCCCCGCTCCGGTGGTCGTTTCGGCCGACGGCGAGCCTATCGAAAACGCAACCGTCCAGATCGGCGGTTCCGTCGCCGGAACGACCGACAGAAGCGGTCGGACGACGGTCTGGCTGCCGATCGAAGATTCAGCCACCGTGACGGCGACAGTCGGTGCGGCATCGGCAACGGCAACGGTCGGCAACCTCTATTTCCGGCTTGCAGCCGTTGTCGTTGTGGTTCCCGGGCTCATCATCGGTGGCGTCCTGTCGTATCTCAAACTCGTCGCACTCCGCAAGCGGCGTCGGGCCAGGGGGTTCGTCAAAGTCTTTGTCGGATTTGGGACTGTACTCGCAGGACTCTCCGGTTCCGCTGGCCGTCTGTGGGGCTTGTTGGGCAACTGGCGTCCCTCCGTCCCGGCGATTTCACGCCCGTCGCTGTCCGGTTTCGGCGAGGGGTGGCAGTTCCCTGCCGTCGGGGCGACGTTCACGGCAGCGTCCCTGGGCGGGATCACGGCGACACTGTCGTCATTTGGGTCGCTTCGAAGAGTCGTCAGTGGCTCGCCGGATCGTACGGGAACCGAGCGGTCGCCGAGCAGTCGGATCGTCGAATGGCTCAGTGACGACGAGACCAACACAGTCGACGACGATGCAGACGAAGCGACGGCAGGCACGGACGAGCCACCCCCCTCGCTCACCCAAAGAGAGGAGATCCGCGCAGCGTGGCACAGTTTCCTGGATCGGCTCGACATACGAAGGCGCGAGACGGTAACGCCCGGGACGGTCGCACGTCGGGCCATCAGGGCTGGGTTCCCGGTCGACAGCGTCCGGCGACTCCTGGGGATTGTCCGTGCGGTCGAGTACGGTGGTCGGGAGCCCTCACCGGAACGCGTCACCAGCGCCCGGGCGCTCGCTGAGGAGTTGATCGCCTTCGAGACAGAGCAGGGCGACGACCAACCGCGTGCGGACGGCGACTCAGACGGGGTGAGTGACGAATGAGTGCGCTCAGGGCGCTGGCCGGAAGCGTCAGTCACCTCCGGGCGCGGATTGGCGACCCCGAGCGCGCTGGCGTCGCGGTCGTCCTCGCTGGCGGGACGGCGGCTGTCGTGACGCTACTCATCGGTGGCTACGTCTCGCTGTCCGGATCCATCTTCAGCGTGTTACACCTGCTTGCGGTGTTGCTACCGGTGGTCGGCGGGATCCTCGTCCTCGTGTCGGCTGGATGGGGGCTGCGGCGGCGTTTGAATTACGGAACCGTCGATCCCCTCGTCGACGGTGACCCACCGGAACGGGGGAGTATTCGATCGATCCGGGACATACAGGCCGACGACCCGATCGAAGCGAGCGCGACCGACCGGTATCGCTGTCAGCGTGACGACCGTACGAGAGAGGTCCGCCAGCGCTTGCTCGACGGGGCGGTCCGGACGTTAGTTGCGCGAGGGGGACTTGGCAGGGCGGCCGCCAGGGACGCGATCCAGACGGGCGAGTGGACTGACGACCGGGTTGCGGCCGCGTTTCTCTCGCCGGCGGTGTCCCAGCCCCTTGCCGAACAACTGCGGCGGATGGTCGATCCAGGGGCAGCCTACACGCATCGGGTCCGACGGACACTCGCCGCGATCGAAACGATCGGGACGGAGACGCCAGCGGACGCAGCACAGACCGCTGGCACGGCGGAGACGGACGAATCGCCCGCAATGGCGTCGGTTCAGGAGGGTCCGCGATGACCGATCGCACGGTCGACCGGATCAATCGGTCAGACGGCGCGATTGTCACGACGTTTCTGGTCGCCGGCATCGGATTCGTCGCCGGGAGTCCATTCCTGATCGTCGCCGCGACGGTCCCGCTTTGGTATGCCGCCGCGAGCGTCATCGGCACCCGGGAAGACGCGGAAATTCGCGCCCACCGTGAGATGGTCCGCAATGGCGACGGTTGCGATAGCGACGGGACGGCGACACGCGAGGAGCCGCTCACCGGTGATCCGGGTGACGTCGTTGCCGTCCGGACGACCGTCGAGAACGTCGGCTCGGAGCCGATCGTCGACCTTCGGCTCGTCGATGGCGTGCCTGCGGAACTCCCTGTCGTCGATGGAACGCCACGGGCCTGCGTGAGTCTCGACGCCGGCGAGACCGTGACGATCGAGTACGACATGGAGCTCCATCGCGGCGAGCATACGTTCGAGGCGGTGGATGTCCGGACGCGGGATCTCACTGGAACTGTCGTCGAGACCTGGAACGTTGCGGCGACCGGCGCGGAGGCGCTCAGCTGTCTGCCACCCATCGAAACCGTCCCGCTTCGCGGTGGCGCAAACGATTTCGCCGGCACGGTCCCGACTGACGACGGCGGGAGTGGCGTCGAGTTTTATTCTGTGCGTGACTACGAACCGGGCGACGCCATCGGCTCGATCGACTGGCGTCGCTACGCCCGGACGCGGGACCTGACGACCGTCGAGTATCGTGCCGAGCGGGCGACCCGGATCGTCTGTCTCGTCGACGTCCGACACAATCAGTTCCGCGGGGCCTCTCAGGATCGGCTCGCCGCCGCCGAGTTATCCGCAGACGCTGCGGAGCGAACCTTCGAGACGCTCGTCGAGGCCGGTCATCCGACCGGCGTCGTCGCCGTCGGCGATGACAACCACTCCTCGGTCCCGCCGGGGACTGACCCGGGGACCCGGGAGGCCGCCACGACGTTGCTCGAAGCGGCGCGATCGAGCAAGCGTCTCACGAACGTTCCATTCTGGCACTTTGGCATGTCAAAAGATCCGTTCACGAAGATCGAAACCACGCTGCCCGGCGAAGCCCAACTCTACCTGTTCTCGTCGTTCGTCGACGACAGACCGGTCGCGTTGGTCGAACGGCTACGGACCCAGGGGTACACCGTTCGCGTCGTCTCCCCGGACCCGATAGCCGACGACAGCACCGAAGGTCGTTTCGAGGCACTCGTTCGCCGGACCCGACTCGCCCGTGCCAGGTCGGCCGGGGCCCGGGTCGTCGACTGGGACCGCACGCGACCGCTCGGCATCGTGCTTCGCAATACGATCGGGACGGTGACCACACAATGACAGTACGGGACCAACGTATTCCGGAGACGATCAGCACGGCCGTCGTGATCGCCGGGATCGCCGGCGTCCTCTCGCTCGGCATCCATGACCCGATCGCCGTGTCCGGCATGTTCGTCGGCCTCGGACTCGTCGTCGGGACGGCCAGACTCACGGGTTCGTACTGGCGGGTCTGGCTCGCCACCGGCCTGTGTGCGGGCATCGCCGGTATCGGCGTCGGACTGATCGGCCTTCGACTCGCTCGGGTCGGGACGACGGCCGGGATCCTGGCAGCGGTGACGACGGTGATCGGGATCGGGCTCGGCCTACTCGCGATCGCCGGGCGGACGGAAAGAACGATCGAGCGAGGTGGCGTCGCTGCCATGTACGGCTCGCTCGCCGCGTTCGGCTGGGCGACCGGGCTACTCGCGGTCGAGGCGGTCGGTGGCGTCGGCGCGGCGTTATCCGGGCTGGTGTGGATCGGCGGGACAGGCAGTCTCGGGCTTCGCGTCTCGCTCGTCCTCGCCGCAGTCGCCGTCGGCGCTGCGGTGTTCGCACTCCCACCCGCCGCTATCACCCGCCCGGAGAACATCGGCACGTATCGGACCGTCAGACGGGGGTTCGTGGTCGGACTCGGGATCGTCACTGTGGTCCTTGCCGGCGCGATATCCGTCGGACGATACATCCAGGTGATCGAGACGGTCGTCGACCCGCTGGCCGGGTCAGCCGTCGTGCGCGTCCCCCTCGCAGTCACGATCGCTGCCGGGACTGGCCTGGCTGTCTTCGCGGCGGTGGTCCGCGAACTGTGGATGCGGGCGAGCGAGCCGTACAACGCCGCCGTCCCGATGCTGTCCGGCGCCCTGGTCGGTATCGGTGGTTTCGTGCTCGTCGCGTTCGGCCTCGGTACCGGGATCGAGGACGTGATCGTCGTCCTGTTCGGGACGGCCGTCGTCCTGGGCGTCGGGGGTAGCTTCACGTGGGCCAGCGGTATCGAACTCGCCCACGATGGGACCGGCGCAACGCTCACCGCCGGCGCAACGCAAACTGTTTCGTTCGCGCTGGCCGTCGGCGCGATCGTGACCGGCGCAGGCGTCGAACTCCAGGCCGGCCTCGGCGTCAGCTCCGTACTCGACGGCGTGTCGGCGCTCGCGCTGTTCGCCATGGCCGCGTTCGTGACCGACGTCGGCCACTACGGCCGGATACTCGGATGGGAGATCGGTCGTGACGGAGCCAGCCCCCTCCCGCAGTTCGTTCGCGTGGGCTGGAGTGTGGCAGTCGCCGCCGCCGGGTTCGGCATCGGGGTCCTCGGGTTCGTCGTCGCAACGCTGTTCGCACCCGTCCTCTCGGCCCCGGCGATGCTGGCCGTGGTTCTCGCGCTCGGGGCGATCCTGCTCGGAAGCTGGCTACTGTTCGCCTGATGAACGGGCCCTCGGAAGCTGGCTACTGTTCGGCGGAGGGCTCCTCCATCGCCGGCACCGAGACGCGATCGAGGACCGACTCGACGATCGACCGTCGGGAGGCACCTTCGACGCTCGCCTCCGGCGTCAGGACGAGGCGATGGGCGAGGACGGGCGGCGCGATCCGGCGAACGTCGTCGGGGACGACGAACTCCCGGCCGTCGATGACGGCCCGGGCGCGAGCGGCTTCGAACAGTCGCTGGACACCCCGCGGGGAGACGCCGACCTCGACACGTCCGTCCGTCCGGGTCGCCCGGCAGAGGTCGGCGATGTAATCCCGCACCGGATCCTCGACGGTGATCGTCTCGGGCACCCCCTGGAAGTCGAGAACATCCGTTCGGTCCGCGACGCGCTCGACCGTCGGATCCGGGTGATCCCGATCCGCGCGGCGGTCGATCAACTCGCGGGTCCCGTCGGCGTCAGGGTAGCCAAGCGAGGTCTTGATCATGAAGCGGTCGCGCTGGGCCTCGGGGAGTTCGAAGGTCCCCTCCTGTTCGACGGGGTTCTGGGTCGCGATGACGACGAACGGCTCCGGGAGGGCGTGGGTTTCGCCGTCGACCGTGACCTGCCCTTCTGCCATCGCCTCCAGCAGCGCCGACTGGGTCTTCGGTGGCGCGCGGTTGATCTCGTCGGCCAGCACGACGTTGCCGAACACGGGGCCCGGAGTGAAGTGGAACTCTTCTGTGCCCTCCTGGAAGATGTACGACCCGGTGATATCGGCGGGCATCAGATCCGGCGTGAACTGGATCCGGGAGAACTCAAGGCCCAGCGCCGTCGCGAACGACCGCGCTGTCAGTGTCTTGCCTGTCCCGGGCACGTCTTCTAAGAGGATGTGTCCACGAGCCAGGATCCCGGCCGTGATCTCTTCGAGGACCGTCGGGTCGGCGATGACGGCCGAGCGGATCTCGTCGATGACCGCCTGGACCGTCTCTGCGGTGTCGGGAACTGCCATGCGAGAGTTCCGTTGCCACGTCAACTTATAGTTCCTGTTTGCGAACAGGAGGCCACCGCCCGGCAACCAGGCACCTGGACAGACACCCCCCGACGGCAGTGTGTGATCGAAACACAGTCTCACAGGCCGTCGGGAGATGGGTTTTTGTCCACCGCCGACTGTGTGACGGACGTGCTACCGAGTGGACTGGATCCCGGAATGATGATCGTGTTCGCGATCATCCTGGCGGCACTCGTGTTGTTCGCCACGGAGGCCGTCCCGGTGGACGTCACGGCCATCGGGATCATGATCGCACTGCTGGTCGTCGAGCCGGTCTCGACGATGCTGGTCGAGTGGGGCGTTCTCGAGTCGGCCGTCTACGTCCTGCGCGCGCCGGGCAGCGAGGTGACGGCCGTCGAGCGCGGGCTCTCAGGATTCGCCAGCGTCGCGACGATCACCGTGCTGGCGATGTTCATCCTGAGCGCCGGCGTCCGGCGGACCGGCGTGATCCAGATCCTCGGCCGGAAAGTCGGGGCGTTCACCGGCGAGGACGAGACCCGGCAACTCGGCGCGACCGTCGGGATCGTCAGCCCGATCTCGGGGTTCATCAACAACACCGCCGCGGTCGCCATCCTCCTGCCGATGGTGACTGATCTCGCCGAGAAAGGCAAGACCTCGCCCTCGAAGCTCCTCCTGCCGCTGTCGTATGCCTCGATGTTCGGCGGGACGCTCACGCTGATCGGCACCTCGACGAACATCCTCGCCAGCGACCTCTCGGCCCGCCTCGGCCGCGATCTCGGCATTCCGGAGCTTCACGCCTTCTCGATGTTCGAGTTTACCCACCTCGGCGTGATCATGATGGCCGTCGGGCTGGTGTATCTCATGACGATCGGGCGACGGCTCGTCCCAGCCCGGATCAAGCCCGCCGAGGACCTCACCAGCGAGTACGACATGGCCGAATACCTGACCGAGGTCGTCGTCCGCGATGATTCGCCGGTCGTCGGCCAGCGCGTCGGTGAGGCCCTCGAGGGCACGGACTTCGATGTCGACGTCGTCCAGTTGATCCGGGAGGACGCGGTCTTTCTGGAGCCACTGGGCCAGAAGGTGATCCAGGCCGGCGACGTCTTCGCGCTCCGGACTGATCGGGACACCCTCGTGGAGCTCATGGATGTCGACGGGTTCGACCTGCTGGGCGACGTGGCCGTCACTGACACCGAATTGGAGGCCCCCGAGGAAGGCCACAACCTGGTTGAGGTCGTCGTCGCCCCCGGATCGTTCCTGGTCGGCGAAACGCTCGCGAGCGCGAACTTCCGGCAACGCTACGACACGACCGTGCTCGCCCTGCGCCGCGGCGGGGCCGTCATCCGCGACCGGATGGATCGAACGCGACTCCGGGTCGGCGACACCCTGCTCGTCCAGGGGGCGACCGACAGCATCGACCGCCTCAACAACAACCGCAACTTCATCGTCGCTCAGGAGGTCGACCGACCCGACTACCGCGAGTCGAAGATCCCCGTCGCCATCGGGATCGTCGCCGCCGTCGTCGGCCTGGCGGCACTGACCCCGATCAACATCGCCGTGGCGGCGCTGGCTGGCGCGCTCGGGATGGTACTCACCGGCTGTCTGAAACCCGCCGAGATGTACGACGCCGTCGAGTGGGACGTCATCTTCCTGCTCGCCGGCGTCATTCCCCTCGGGATCGCCCTGGAGGTGACCGGCGGCGCGGCGCTGCTCGCCGACGGGATCGTCGCCGTTGCCCCCTCGCTGCCGCCCATCGTCGTCCTCGGGTTGATGTACGTCGTGACGGCACTGCTGACAAACATCATTTCGAACAACGCGAGCGTGGTGTTGATGATCCCCGTCGCCGTCGAGGCGGCCGTCGCGCTCGGAGCCAATCCCTTCTCGTTCGTGCTCTCGGTGACCTTCGCCGCCTCGACGGCGTTCATGACACCCATCGGCTACCAGACGAACCTCTTCGTCTACGGGCCCGGCGGCTACGAGTTCATGGACTACGTCAAGGCCGGTGCGCCCCTGCAAGCGATCTTCGCCGTCGTCACGACGCTCGGAATTGCCCTCTTCTGGGGGCTGTAACGTCGATTGGGGATGTCAAACAACGTAACGGCGGGTGGGTTCACGGGATCAGTAACCGACGACGCTGGGACGTATACATACCTATATAGCATTCATAGTAACTATTACCCAAATCCCTTCTCTGCATCAGTCTGATGCCCTCCATTACTCGACGAGCCTTCCTGGGTAGTTCGAGTGCGGCGCTTGCCATCGTCAGTGGCTGTATAACGCAGGAATCCGCTTCGACTCCTGCTCACTGGGTGACCGTCTATCTGGGTGAACGCGAGGAGAGCCACGACGTCAGCGTGACGGTCAAAAACGGGAGTGGGGACGTACTCTTCGCGAAAGACTACCGTCTCTCGGATGCCAACGAAGCCGACGAGGACGCCCCGTTCGAGGCATCGACCGACCCCGAGACAGTCACCGTGTCCGTCGACGGAACCCGGTTCGAACGTGACTGGCCCGGCTTTGAGCAACCCGAGTTGCCCTGCGATGACCCGAATCGCGCGGGCATCGAGCTATGGGTCGAGAACGGGACCGACGGCTCGCCCGGAATCCGAATGGAAGCGGGTTGTCAACACGTGACGATGGATTGATGGGATCCACAGACAGCTCAGTCCGCTACCTGTATCGAGCGCTCGAGATGAGCAGGTCAGAATGCCGCGATGATCACGGCGGGGACGAACGCGACCTCTAGCACAGACAGCAGGATCACGATGAACGCGCCGGGCAAGCCCCCGATGGCGACGATCAAGAGTACCAGCGGTGAGATCGCCACCTCCAGTCCGAAGGCCATCTCGGCGACGAAGAACACGACGAGGCCGATCACCGCGTTCCAGACGAACGGTTTGATCGCCTTGACGATCCAGTACGCGCCGAAGACGACGCCGAGGACGATCAACAGCGCCGTGACTTCGATACCTGTTACCATACCTGTACATCTGGCCGTGGGAGTATGTGCTTTCCGGCCAGTGAGATCGGGAGAGGGATCGAACGGGGTGACTGTCGGTGGAAACAACGTGAAAGCCCCGGACCGTCCGAGTCGAGAGGGTCGCCCCTTTCAGCCCACTCGTGTCTCCTGGTCGGGCAGCTGATGTGGGTGAGGCTTTCACGCTGTCTCCGGTGGTCTCGACTCTGGCAATATTTCGAACGAAACGCTTTACCTCGCGTCGTCGTAAGAGGTTCATACGGGACCGTGGGGTAGCTTGGTATCCTTTCGGCCTTGGGTGCCGATAACCTCGGTTCAAATCCGAGCGGTCCCATCGCTTCTGCGAGGAACGGACGTGACGAGCGAAGCGTGGCGAGCGAGGATTTGAACCCTGGCAGTCACAGCCCGCGCAGCGAGCGAGGTGCGACCAACGGGAGCACCTCGAGGTGAACGGCGAACGAAGTGAGCCGTGAGCGGAGCGAGCAGGACTGTCTGCATCTGGTTCACAATCCGAGCGGTCCCATCCCACGTTTTTCTCGTCGCCCTTCCTCGGTCGCTTCGCTCACGGCTCACTACGTTCGCCGTTTGCTCGCGGGCCTCGCTTCGCTCGGCCTCGCTCCCTGCGAGAGGGGTCCTCGAAAAACGTGGGCGAAAATGCCGGACGACTCGCTCGCTTTCGAGGCGCTCGGTCCACTCGCGCCTCGCACCGCTCGCTCGCGTCCGGTGAACCGCGGCGCAAGGCACCGCGGACGATAGTACAGCATTCGAATCGAGCAGACACCATTCCGAGCGGTCCCATCTTGCTGTCGCGAACAATTCGTGAGCGATCGCTTGACGCACACGCCGACGGTAAATGCCCTCAACATTGTGGATTGACGCTCTTGCTCACGTAGCCCCCAGTATCAGATGGCCGAGGCCCACTCGGCCACGGGGCGGACCAGCGAGGGCGACGTTCTCTCGTCCGAATCTCCCTTCTCGGGGACCCCTCCTAACTGGTTTGGCCGCATGCACTTTACGCGGGCCGCCGAACGAGGTGTCATGACTGCGGAGGTCGACGACTCCCCAGTGACGGAAATCGAGGTCGCGGGGACGGTCGTCGCAGCAGTGACCGCCGGCGTCGAGCAATTTTCACGTGACACTCGCGAATCGGCCAAGGCCATCCTCCGAACGCGGAATCTCGACGCGCCCGACCCGGAAGCGTGGTATCCACTGGCCGATTACGTCGCAGCGATCGAGGCACTCACCGAACTCGTCGGCGACTACGCCGTCCACGCGCTGGGCCAGCGCCTCGCGCGCGTGGTCGAGTTTCCGGCGGCCGCCGAAGACGTCCCGACGGCACTGCACGCCCTCGAAGAGGTCTATCGCGGGCAACACCGTGGAGGTGACAGCGGCGGCTACGAATTTCGACAGATCGGTGCCGAGGACGGACGAATCGAGTGTCAGACGCCGTATCCCTGCGCGTTCGACCGCGGGATCGTCGAGGGCGCCGCAGTCGCCCACGCGGATGGGTTCGTCTGCGTCTCCGAAGTCGGCGCCTGCCAGACCGACGAACAGGGACGCTGTACCTACGACGTCAGTTGGTGAGCGCCGCTCCAGTGACTGACGTTTCGAGGGCGGGCCGCCACCGTCGACCGGTGACTCACCCGACCACTCCCACTCCGGTTTGCGAAGGTTCTTACCGGATGGCGGGCTAATCCTGGCTCACCCAATGGCGCGCGCGGAAAACACCGAGCTGATCGACGCCTTCGAGGATCTCTACCGCGGGTACTACCGCAACGAAATCGGGGAACTGGCCGAGAAGTACCCGAACGAACAGAAGTCGCTCTATCTCGACTGGCAGGACATCTACCGCTACGACCCGGACCTGGCCGACGACGTGCAGAGCCACCCCGAGGAGTTGCGCAACTACGCCGAAGAAGCCCTCCGTCTGTACGACCTCCCGGTCGACGTGAAACTCGGGCAGGCCCACGTCCGCGTCCGGAACCTGCCGGAGACGACGGACATCCGGGACATCCGAGCAGACCACCGCGGTCAGTTGATCAGCGTCCAGGGCATCGTCCGCAAAGCCACCGACGTCAAGCCGAAGATCACCCAGGCCGCCTTCGAGTGCCAGCGCTGTGGCACCCTCACGCGCATCCCCCAGCAGTCCGGCGACTTCCAGGAACCCCACGAGTGCCAGGGCTGTGAACGACAGGGGCCCTTCCGAGTGAACTTCGACCAGTCCGAGTTCGTCGACGCCCAGAAGATCCGCGTCCAGGAGTCCCCCGAGGGCCTGCGCGGCGGCGAGACGCCGCAAAGTATCGACGTCAACATCGAGGACGACATCACCGGCGAAGTCACCGCCGGCGACCACGTCCGCGTCTCGGGCGTCCTCAAACTCGACCAGCAGGGCAGCGACCAGGACCAGTCGCCCATGTTCGACGTCTACATGGACGGCTTCTGCGTCGAAATCGAGGACGAGCAGTTCGAGGAGATGGACATCACCGAGGAAGACAAGGCGGAGATCATCGAACTCTCCGACACCGAGAACATCTACGACGAGATGGTCGGTGCCATCGCGCCTTCCATCTACGGCTACGAACGCGAGAAGCTCTCGATGATCCTCCAGCTATTCTCGGGGGTCACCAAACACCTACCTGACGAATCTCGGATACGTGGAGACCTCCATATGTTGCTGATAGGTGACCCTGGTACGGGTAAATCGCAGATGTTATCATATATCCAAAATATCGCTCCGCGCTCTGTCTACACCTCCGGGAAGGGCTCCAGCAGCGCAGGGTTGACCGCCGCCGCAGTTCGCGACGACTTCGGCGACGGCCAGCAGTGGACGCTCGAAGCGGGCGCGCTGGTCCTCGCAGACCAGGGCATCGCCGCAGTGGACGAACTGGACAAGATGGCCGCCGACGACCGCTCGGCGATGCACCAGGCGCTCGAACAGCAGGAGATCAGCGTCTCGAAGGCCGGTATCAACGCGACGCTGAAGTCCCGCTGTTCGCTCCTGGGTGCTGCCAATCCCAAGTACGGCCGCTTCGACCAGTACGAACCCATCAGCGAGCAGATCGACCTTGAACCGGCGCTCATCTCCCGATTCGACCTGATCTTCACGGTCACCGACCAGCCCAACGAGGAGAAAGACCGCGACCTGGCCGACCACATCCTGCGGACCAACTACGCCGGGGAGTTGCACACCCACCGCGTCGAATCGGGGACCTCGAACTTCAGCGACGAGGAAGTCGAGGACGTCACCGACGACGTGGCGCCGACGATCGAACCGGAACTCCTGCGCAAGTACATCGCCTACGCCAAGCGCAACTGCTACCCGACGATGACCGAGGAGGCCCGCCAGGAGATCGAAGACTTCTACGTCGACCTGCGAACCCAGGGGGCCGACGAAGAGGCCGCAGTGCCGGTGACGGCACGGAAACTGGAGGCGATCGTCCGACTGGCCGAGGCGTCGGCGCGGGTCCGACTCTCGGACACGGTCGGGGCCGAGGACGCCGAGCGAGTCATCACCATCGTCCGCTCGTGCATGGAAGACGTGGGCGTCGACCCCGAGACGGGCGAACTCGACGCAGACATGATCGAGGCGGGGACGACCAAGAGCCAGCGCGACCGGATCAAGAACCTCAAGACGCTGATCGAGGACCTGGAGAGCGAGTACGACGAGGGTGCACCGGTCGAAGTGGTCATCGAACGCGCCGAAGAGGTCGGCATGGAGGAGACGAAGGCCGAACACGAGATCGAGAAGCTCAAACAGAAAGGCGAGGTGTACGAGCCCCAGAACAACTATCTCCGGACGACCTGAGGACGATGGATCGCATCTCCGCACTCCGCAACGTCGAGGACGCGCTCGGTGACTTCGAGGACGGCGAGATCGATCTGGCCAGCCTCGAACGGGAAGTTCGGGGCGTTCTCCGCACGTACGCGACGGAGTTCGACGGGGAACTCGCGGCCTATCGCGCCCGGAGTGAGACCGATGGGGTGAACGAGGGGGCCGGCACAGCAGTCGATGGCGTGGTCGTCCTCGCGGGGTCGGCCCAGGGTGCTCGCGAGCGGGTCCGGACGCTCGTGGAGGACCCGGGGTCGTTTACCGTCGACGCGGTGGAGGACCTCTGAGTGGTCCGCTGGTGTGGTCGCTCGGGCCTCAGACAGAGCGGAAGTACTTTACTCGCCCCGCGGAAAGAACGATTGAACGGACCGAACTCGGACGATGACTGATTTGAACGCCGAACTGGCCGACGCTCGGAACGTCCTGCTCGCGGCACCGTCGATGAGTGGCGGGGAAGCCGAGGCCTGTACCGACCTGTTGATCCCGTCGACGCCCGGGAACGCGAACGCACTGTGGGTGACGTTCCGCGGGGACGCGAGCGACTGCGTCGGCCAGTGGGCCGCGGAAACCGACGACCAACCGGCCCACGCGGCCGTCGTCGTCGTCGGCGACGCACCCGGTCCACAACCGGACGGCGTCACCGTCGAGCACGTCTCCTCGCCGAGCGACCTGACTGGGCTCGGCATCACCATCGGAGAGATACTCGGAGAGTGGGACGCCTCGCCCGTGGTCTGCGTCGATTCGCTGACGGCCATGCTCCAGTACGTCGAACTCCAGACCGCCTACGAATTCCTGCACGCTATCACGGGCCAGTTGTACGCCGCCGACGCCCGTGCACACTTCCACATCGACCCGACGGCCCACGACGACATGACCGTCGACAGCATCGCCTCGCTGTTCGACGCCATCGTCGAGTTCGGAGCGGGCGACCCGACGATTCGCAAACGCCATCTCATCAAGTAACCGACGGGACACTCTGTCGTTCTGCTGGAGCGATACGTTTATGCTAACCGGGAGTAGAATCGCCGCTCGTGTTACTGGTCGTCACGTACTCGCGGGCGGCACGGGGGACGCTCCGGAACGTCTGTCGGACCCACGAAGCGGTCGTGGTCAGGCGCTTCGGGCGGGTCGCGCTGTTCGCCGAGACGGAGTTCGCCGCCTTCCAGGCGTTGCGACTCCGCGAGAAACACGGTGGGGACGTACAGATCGAGCGGACGCGACCGTTCAACGAGTTCGAGGCCGTCGACCGGTCGGTCCGGGAGGCCGCGGCGGCCTACGAGTCGCGTGACCAGCCGGCACTCCCCTATTCGGCCTTTGCCGACGGGACCGACCACCCGGATCCAGACCAACTGCGCAACAGCGAGCTATGACCGAATCGGGGGCCGTGACCGTCCGCGTCGACGGGGAGCGACAGACGGGCCGTGCCGTCGATCTGCGAGCGAAGTCCCTCGAACCCGCGATGGTCGCGGCGGCCGTTCGAGAGGAATCAGCCGCGCTCGACGGCCCCGACCGGAGTGGATACGAATCCAGCGAGGCCGAGCCCACTGGGACTGCGTTCGAATCACCTGCAACCGAGCGTATTGACCCCGACCACTCGTCACTCAGCATCGACTGTCGGGCGCCGGGAACGGTGTACGACCACGTCGGGTGCATCGAGCCGTCGATGGGGCTCAGAGTCCGGACGGCGCTGGCGGCGGCGGCCCGCTCGCGGGGCGGTGAAACCCCCCACGATCAGGACTTAGAGCGTATCGCCGGCGAGTTGGCCGACCTCACAGTTCCGGCACCGCCGGACCTGCAGGGCCCCCGCGAGCGGGTCGCTGGAACCGACGCGGCGGTCGACCGCATCAGGGAACGGGTCGCCGCGCTCCGTGGCCGAGTCCAGGCCGGTCGGGACGCGGGCCGAGACGTGAGCGACCTCGAAGCCGAGTTGGCACAGGCGACGCGGGAACTCTCCGAACGCGAGACCGAACGAGCGGCCGCGCGGGAGGCGCTGGAACGGGCCGAACGACTGGCACGGGAGAGCCGCGACGCGCGCGAGCGACGCCGACGGCTCGAAGACCGACGGGCGAACCTCCAGCGTAGCGCCCGCGCACACCTCCTCGAGCGGATCAGTGACGAATTCGAGCACGCCGTCGACTTGGTTCCCGGCGGCGTCGACGAGGGCGCTCCCGAGGACCCGTTCGCGGTCGACGCGGTGACCGCCGCGCTGGCAGTCGGACGGGTCGCACGCGTCGACGCACCGCTCGTGCTGGCGTGTGAACGGTTCGAGACACCGGAATCCGCTGCCGGCTGGCTCGATGCTCCCGTCATCGCTGTGTAGCGACCGGTCGATTTCAGGCCTGGACATCGGCGCTGACTGGCCCTCGAATTTATCAGTGAACGGGCGACCACCGACCCCATGGTCACACTGGAGTGGTCGCTCGAACGAACGGAGGGGGTGACGCTCGTCGGTCTCGTGGTCGCGGCCGACCGGCCGTGCCGGGTGCAGATCGAAAACCGTCTCGACGGCCCCGTCTGGCCACCGAGACGCCACGGGCAACCGGCCGACGGGTGGGACGAGGGAACCTTCAGCGGGTGCGTACCACCAGACGGGCGGTTGACAGTCGGCTACGCGACGCCCGCCCAACCGTCTGAACCGCCCGCGAGCGTCGTTTCGACCGAGCCAGTGACCGACGGAGACGACGCAGTCGGCGCCGATTGCGAGCACGGCCGGACGGGCACCGACTGCGTGCCGACGGTCGAGGACTCACCCGCTGGCGTGGTCCGTGCGCTCGGCGATCCGCTGGTTCCGAGAGACAGCGTTCCGCTCCCGGAACCGACTCCCGGACAGCAAGCAGCGGGTCCAGCCGCTGGCGAGTCGACAACCGCCGAGGACGAGGAAGGCCAACAGAGCGGGGCCACGGCGACGGCTGACCGCCCAAACAGCGCCCCTGAATCCACCGAGCGTGAGGGGCGTGTGCGTCGGTCGCCAGCCCACGCAGAGCGCCTCGTCCCGAAATCGGTCCGCGACTGGCTCGCGGAGGTGGGCGGACGCCTCGACGTCCCCCGGGAAGAAGCCGACACCGGCTTCGAAGCCACCCCGGCCGTCGAACAGGAGCCGTCCAGCGAAAGTGCGTGTCCCGCTCAGGACGTTCCGCTGAAAGCCGCCCGCGAAGTCGACCGCTTCGCACTCCAGCAGGTTCGCCGCCGCGTCGAGTCCCTTCTCGACCGAACCGAACAAGGAGCGAGCTGCCGTACCGCGGTGTCAGAAGGCAGGGACCGGCGAGAAGCCGCCGTCGGTCCGGGCGAGCGATGATTCTGGCGGTCGTCGGCGGCAAGGGCGGGGTCGGCAAGTCGACGGTCGCGTACAATCTCGGCGCCCACCTGGACGCAGTCGTCGTCGACGCCGACCTGGCGATGGCGGACCTCCCGGCCGACCGCGGCCCGGACCTCCACGACGTGCTCGCCGGGCGGGCGGCCCCGACGGAGGCGGTCAGGGAAGGCGGACCCGTGCCCCTGCTCCCCTGTGGCCGGTCGCTCGCGGGGGCGCGAGCCTGCGAGCCCACGGCCCTGGTCGAGACTGTCGAGCGGGTCCGGGCCGAGTACGGTCGCGTCGTCGTGGACTGCCCCGCAGGACTCTCCGGTGACGTGGGACTGGGGCTGCTGGTCGCCGACGCCGCAGTTCTGGTGACGGAACCGGCGCCACCGGCGCTCGGCGACGCCCTCCGGGCGCGAGCGCTCGCCCGCGAACTCGACGCTGGCCTCGCGGCCATCGTCCTGAATCGAGCGACAGCCGCCGCCCCGACCGAGCTCGTCGCCCGCGAACTCGGCGGTCCGGTGACCACCGTTCCGGAATCGGATCTGGTCGCGGACGCCCAGGCCGCGGGCGTGCCCGTGTCCGAACGAGCCCCGGAGGCTGCCGCCGCAACGGCCTTCGCCGAACTCGCACAGACCGTCCAGCGAGCGTGTCGATGCGCCGATCAGCCGGCCGGCGCCTGACAGTCGGGCGACAGCCGTCAGTCGTCCGCGTCGAGGGCGTCTGCCCGGCGTTCGATCCGCTCGACGAACCCGTCGGGCAGCGACTGGACCTCGCCGACCTGGACGTTCCAGAGGGTGGCGTAGAGGCCCTCGCGCTCGAGCAGGTCCTCGTGGGTGCCTTGCTCGACCACGCGGCCGTCGTCGAGGACGACCAGACGGTCCGCGTCGCGGACCGTCGAGAGGCGATGCGCGACGACGAACGTCGTCCGGTCGGCCGCGAGTTCGTCGATGGAGCGCTGGATGAGTGCCTCCGTCTCGTTGTCGACGTGGCTGGTCGCCTCGTCGAGCACCAGGATGTCCGGGTCGTGGATCATCGCGCGGGCGAGACAGAGTCGCTGGCGCTGGCCGCCGGAGAGTTTCACGCCGCGTTCGCCGATGGTCGTGTCGATGCCGTCGGGCAGCGATTCGACGAACTCCGTCGCCTCGGCCCGGTCGAGCGCGTTCCACAGGGCCGCCTCGTCGAGGCGCTCGGGTCGTCCCTCACCGTTCGCTCCACTCGCGGTCTCCCGTCCGTCCACCTCGCGCGCGCCGTAGGAGACGTTCTCCCGAATCGTCCCCGAGAAGAGAAACGGGTCCTGGCTGATGAATCCGACGGCGTCGCGGAGGCTGTCTACGGTCAGGTCCCGGACGTCGTGCCCGTCGACGCGAATGCGGCCATCGTCGACATCCTCAGAACGCTTCGAGTTCTGATGTGCTCGCGAGTCGGACGACTCGTCGTCCGTCTCGCGAACGTCGTAAAAGCGGACGAGCAGTTTCAACAGGGTCGACTTGCCGGCACCGGTCGGGCCGACGATGCCGACCGTCTCGCCTGGTTCCACGTCGAATGAGACGTCTTCGACGACGGGGCCGTCGTCGTGGGTGGAGACCGGTCCGTCCGCGCGCTCGCTCTCGGGATACGTGAAGGTGACGTGGTCGTAGGTGACCCGGCCACGGACGGTCGTCAGTTCGGTCGCGTCGTCGGCTTCCTCGACGGTCGGGGCCGCACGCTGGATGCCGAGCAGTCGTTCGGCCGATGCGTTGGCGCTGCTGTAACTCTCGATGACGCCCGCGATGTCCTGCAGCGGCCAGCCCATGTGCTGGGTGTACAGCAGGAAGGTGACGAGCGTCCCCGCGGTCAGCGATGCGGTGAATGGCCCGGGCGGGCCGTTCATCACCCAGTACCCACCCACGCCGAAGGTGAGGGCGAGGCCGGCGCCAGTGAGCGCACGCATGGTCGGGTAGTGCCACGAGCCGAGGCGAATCGCGTCGAGGAAGGCGTCGACGACGGTCTGGGAGGAGCGTTCCACCCGCTCGCGCTCGAACGGTTCGGCGGTGTAGGCCTTGACGACCGAAATCCCGCTGATCGAGTTGCGCAGTTGGGCGTTGAGTTTGCCCTGCGTCTCACGGACCCGCCCGTAGATTTCGCCGATCTTGCCAGAGAAGTAGTAGTTGGCGAGGGCGATGACGGGCGCCACCGACAGCGCGACCAGCGCGAACTGCCAGTTCAACAGGAACATGTAGAAACTGATCCCGAGCATGAAGGCGACGATGGTCATCGCGTCGTCGATGGTGCTCGTGAAGAAGTTCTCCATCGCGTCAACGTCGTTGTTCAGAATGCTCATGACCTCGCCGGTCTGGTGGTCGTCGAAAAAGCCCATCTCCAGGCGCTGGACGGTGTCGTAGGTCTCGACGCGGACGTCGTGCTGGAGGCGGAAGGCAAACGCCCCCCACGACAGCGTTCGGAGCCAGGTCACTACCTGGCCGACGACCGAGAGGGCGAGGAGGAGGCCGGCGACGACCCACAACTGCCCGACCTGCGTCTGGGGGATCCACGCCTGCGGGACCAGGGGGAGTCGGAACGGCTTCGCGTCGCTGAACACCGCGTCGAAGGCGTACCCGACGAGGGCCGGCCCGGCCTGGCCCGGCACGATCCAGAGGAGGCGAACCAGGAGGCCCGCGACCGCGAGGTGCCAGTGCGAACGACCGTACTCGCGGAGGAGCGCGAGAATCGGCCACCTGGCGTCCGCCCGATACGGGTCCTCCTCGGAGTCCGGGCCCTCGTCGGAGTGGGTCACGCCGCCGTCCTCTGACTCGTCGGTCTCGTCACTCATGCGGTATCACCCCGACGGACCCGCTGGAGGAACGACTCCGGGAGCGCCGTCACGTCCCCAACCTGCACGTGCCAGAGGTTGGCGTAGAGGCCGTCACGGGCCAGCAGGTCCTCGTGCCTCCCATGTTCGACGAGTTCGCCGTCGTCGAGGACGAAGATGCGGTCGGCGTCGCGGACCGTCGAGAGCCGATGGGCCACGAGGAACGTCGTTCGCTCGGCCGCGAGTTCCTCGAGCGTGCGCTGGATTAGCACCTCCGTCTCGTTGTCGACGTGGCTGGTCGCCTCGTCGAAGACGAGAATCGCCGGGTCGCTGACGATGGCGCGGGCGATGGCGATGCGCTGGCGCTGGCCGCCGGAGAGTTTGACGCCGCGCTCGCCGACCTGCGTGTCGTAGCCGTCGGGCAACTCGGAGACGAACTCGTGGGCGCCCGCGAGTTTCGCGGCCTCGACGACCGTCTCGTCGTCGACGTCCGGGCTCACGGCGTCGCCGTTCGCTCGTTCCGGGGGCTCCTCCCGGTCGCCCCCGCCGTGCGCGTACCCGACGTTCTCCCGGACGGTCCCGTAGAACAGAAACGGGTCCTGCGAGACGTAGCCGATGGCGTCACGGAGGCTTTCGACGGTGACGTCCTGCACGTCGTGGCCGTCGACGGTGATACTGCCGCTGTCGGGGTCGTAAAAGCGCATGAGGAGTTTGAGGACCGTCGACTTGCCCGCACCGGTCGACCCGACGATGCCGACCGTGTCGCCCGCGTCAACCTCGAAGGAGACGTCCGCCAGCGAGGGTTCCTCGCGACTCGGGTAGGTGAAGGTCACGTCGTCGTAGGCTACCGTGCCGTCCGGTTCGGCGAGTTCCGTGGCGCCGGAGCGCTCGGCGACGCTGTCGTTCGTGACGACGTCCCGCAGGCGCGTCGCGGCGGCCTTCCCGTTCTGGTAGCCGTCGACGACCCGCGCCAGGCCCTGCATCGAGGTGAGCAGCGACCCGACGAACATGTAGAAGGTGAACAACGCACCGGGCGTGAGCGTCCCGGTGAAAAACAGCGGCGGCCCGGTAAGCACCCAGATGCCGCCCACGAGCATCGTGATGACGCGACCGAGTTGCGAGACGGTTCGGGAGACCGGATCCATCGTCGACGAGGCCCAGTGTGCGTCCCACTGGGCCTCGCGGTGCTCGATCGACGCGTCGCGAACCCGGTCGCGCTCGGCCGCCTCCGTGCCGAAGGCCTTGATGACCGAGACGCCGTCGACGTTGTTGTTGAGTCGGCTGTTGAGGTCGCCGACGCGCTCGCGAACCGCCATGTGCTTGGGCTCGATCCAGTTCGAGAACCAGTAGCTCAGCCCGAACAGCGCGAACGGGACCACCGCGAGGAAGAGCGCGAGTTGCCAGTTGAGCCAGAGCATGTAGGCGTAGGTCGCCACGGCGGTCATGGTCATGTTCGACCCGCGCGCGAGGACGCCGAAGACGAGCGTCTGCACCTCCTGGACGTCGTCGTTCAGGACGCTCATCACCTCTCCCGTGTCGTGTTCGTCGAAGTAATCGAGTTCCAGCCGCTGGACCGTGTCGAACACCTCAGTTCGGATCTCGTGCTGGAAGGACTGGCCGAAGCGCCCGAGAATCCGCCGTCCGAAGAAGTTTACGAACGCGACGGCCGCGAAACTCCCACTCAGCAGCACCAGCAAGAGCAACAGCTGGTCGGCCATCTCCGTGGGGAGCCACGCCTGGGGCACCAGCGGCAGTCGAAACGGGCCCGACCCGAGCAACACCGCGTCGATGGCCAGGCCGATGAGCACCGGCGGCAGACGTGCCGGAATCTGTTCGACGGTGGTCGCACTGAGTCCGCCGACCAGCGATTTCCAGTGCGGGCGCGCGTACTCGTCGAAGAGCCAGAGCACCGGGTGGCCCTCCTCGGCGTCGGCACCGCCGAACCGGTCTGCATCGTCCCCGTCTGCGTCCGCCGTCACACCCATCGTGGCACCCAGTTGATATCCTCGGCTGTTATACCGTTCGGTTGTGTGTCACTCCGTCGCATTCCGTTGGGGTCGCCTATCCCCGTGTAGGTGGACAACCCTACCACGTCAAACCGCTCACATCACCAGCCGATAATTGTTTGGAGAACTACATTACAGTGATTTATCTGAGAGGTCAGAATTGCGGTACGATTGGCATCGATCGGCAGTCGCCGTTCAGTCGGCCTGCTCGGTCAGCGCGTGGTAGGTGGCCCGGAGGGTGACGGGCGTCACGTCCGCCGCTTCCGCGGCTTCCGACTGCGTGAGTGGGTAGCTGCGCTCGACGGCGGCGGTGTACAGGCAGCCGACGGCCACCCCCGCGGGGTTGCGCCCGGTGACGTGATTGTCCTCGTGTGCTCGCTCGACCAGTTCGCGAGCGCGGCCTTCGAGCGCCTGGGGCAGGTCGAGCTCGCTGGCAAAGCGCGCCAGGTACTCGGCGGGGTCGATCGGACCCGTCGGGAGTCCGAGATCTCGGTTGAGCGCGTCGTAGGCGGCCGAGAGTTCGGCTTTCGACGCGCGGGCATCCTCGAGGACTTCGTCGATGGTCCGGGAGACGTCCGCCGTGCGGCAGGTGGCGTACACCGTCGCGGCGGCGAACCCTTCGAGCGAGCGCCCGCGAAGGAGGTCCGCCTCCTGGGCGGACTCGAAGAGGACACAGGCCCGGTCGCGAATGTGCTTCGAGAGGCCCAGCGCGCTCACCAGCCGCCGGATCTCCGTGAAGCCGTAGACCTTGTTGCGTTCGGCCTTCGAACCGATCTTCGTCCGGTTGTGCTGACGGCGGAGTCGCGCCATCTGGCGGCGTTTGCGGCCTTTCAGTCGGGTCGAGTGGCCGATCTCGGTCGAGAGGCCGCGGTCGTGGCGCGACCGGGTGAGCGGGGCACCCGTGCGCTCGCGATTCGTCTCGTCGTCCTCGAACGACCGCCACTCGGGCCCGTGGTCGATGTTGTCCTCGGCGACCACCAGGCCGCAACTGGTACAGACGGTTTCGCTGTCGTCGCTCCGGAGTCGCCCCTCGCACTCGGGGCACGCTGTGACTGTCGTGCTCATATGCGATGCTTCGCCCGGAAGGGGGTTAATAAACGGTGCGGTAGGCCGGCGATTCGGGGTGTGAGACCGGTGATCCACCAACCGGTTACCGGTAGGTGGGGTCCGGAGACGGGGCCAGGCGGCTCGCGGGTCGGTCACGATGGCTGGGACGGACGATAGAACGGGCTGGGCCCGGAGCGGTGCTCAGCGGGCCTGCGCCTCGATAATCACGTAGCGCCACCCCGACGCCCGCTCCGGGACCGGCGGCCGAGCGAAGCCAGCGTGCTCCCCCGGGTCGACGAGGGGAGCAAGTGGGACGGACACCGAACGTGATCCTGAACCACCAATAATTAAATGACAGGTGGGCCAAGCAGGTGTCAATGGGGCTGGAGGAGATCGCTGCGGGGGTCGAGGTCGTCGACGAGCAGCGCGACAGGGGGGTCGCGACGGTCGACGACGCGTCGGAATCGCTGGCCGAGGGACTGGAACCGTACGCGGGGGCGTTGCCGTGTTCGGCCGCCGCGGCAGCGACGCTCGTCGAGGCCTACACGGCGGGCAAGAGCGTCGGCGAGAGTGCTCGCGTCGCGGGCATTCCGCCCACGGACGGCGCGAAAGTCCTGCACCTGTTCGGCGAATCGGTCTCACCCGTCGGTCCGATGGGTCGCGAAATCGTGACCGACTGGCTGGCCGGGGAACTTCCCCGGACCGAAGCGGTCGAACTGGCCGGCGTCTCCGACCAGGCGTTCGCCCTGGCCGCGTACGTCGAGACCCACGACCCGATCGAAGGGGCGATGGAGGCCGTCGAAGGGGCGCTGGTGCCCGCTTCCGGCGACGCACGACCGAGAACCGACGCCTTCGACGACACCCTGAGTGACGTCGGCGACCTCGCCCAGTACTAACGGTAGTTGCTCCCCCGGGCCGCCCGACCGGCAAAGACTCACCCCGGTGACGGCCGTGTACTATCATAGTCCCAATAGAAAGTGAATTACTGACGGAGAGTGTAACACGTAATTGACCGTTCGAACCGTCGGCAGCGTCCGTTCGAAGGCGTGGTATACCAGGGTATCGAGATGTCACACACCATCTGTGAAGCGGCCGAGCGCGAGAAACTGTCCTACCTCCAGCGGCGGTTCGCGGAACTGATGGAACCGAACGTGGACATCGGCAGTAAACTCACTCGGCTCTTCCAAGCGGAAACGGAGGAGTTCGATCTCGACTACGCATTTTTCTCCCGGATCGACGAAGCCGAGGGCAGGGAGCACTTCGAGGTCGTCCACGCACCGGACGGACAGATGGAATCGGGAGACACCGAGCAGCTCTCGCGCACGTACTGTCGAAAAACCATCGCCGAACCCGACGGAACGATGGTGGTCAGTGACGCCTTCGCCGAAGGGTGGGAAGACGACCCAGCCTACGACCGATGGGGCTTCGACACGTACGTTGGAACGACCGTCACTGTCGAGGACGAACTGTACGGGACGCTCTGTTTCGCAGACACCGACTGTCGGGAGGACCCCATCGCCGACACAGAGGTGACCCTGCTCGAGATGTTCGGCGCGTGGGCGACCTACGAGATGAACCAGTGGTCCGGGCCGCCGACCCAAAACACCGTCAGTCGTGCCCTGGAAGCCCAGAAGAGCCCGACCTCCAGCGAACTGGACAACATGATGGACGCGCTCGGCAAGCGGCCGCGGCGCGTCATTCTCCTCGAACTGCTCGACGAACCGGGCGACGTGCGCGTCGAACGCCTGGAACAGCGGACGACTCTCGACGAACCGCATACGCAACTCCACCACGCGCACCTGCCGATGCTGGAACGGGCAGGGTACCTCGCGTGGGACCGCGAGCGGGGGCGCGTCACCGCTGGCCCCGACTTCGAGAAGGTCGAACCGATGCTTCGCATCCTGAAACACTACACGAACGAGTTCTCGGGCTGAGACGCGCGACTGCCTCACGCTAGCAGACGCGTCGGGCCAGCGCCGCTATGAGTCGATTTCCTCGCGAGCGTCGGCGACCAGCCGCGTCACGTCGACCGTCTCACCGGTGTCCCGGGCACGATAGGCGGCGTCCGTGAGCGCCGTGACCCGGAGGCCGAACTCCGGCGGCACGGGATTGGCCCGCTCGCCCGCGACGGCGTCGAGGAACGCGCGCACCTTCTCGGTCGTCTGTTCCTGGTAGGATCCGGCCTCGAACGCCCGCGTTTCGGGCGGGTCGCCGCGTTCGTCGAAGATTTCGAGGCCGTCGTGCCCGTACTGGAGGTGGCCGTCAGTCCCCCAGAGAACGAGACCCTCCTCGAAGCCCGTCCCGTCGGCAGTGATCCCGATGCTGGCGGTGATCGGACCGTTAGGACCGTCCAGCGTGGCCGAAATGGCGGTGTTGACGTCGACGTCATGTTCGCGATAGTCCATCACTGCCGCGACCTGTCGCGCTCGGGAGTCAGTCGTCCACAGCAGCGCGTCGAGCAGGTGCGACCCGGAGTCGATGAGTTGCCCCCCGCCAGAGAGGGCTGGATCGACCCGCCAGGCGCCGTCCTGGCCGCTGATCCAGTCCTGGGCGAGATAACAGGAGGCCATGTGCACGTCGCCGATTCGGCCCGAGAGGACGGCGTCCCGGACGGCCTGGTAGCCCGGGTCGAGGTGGCGCTGGTAGCCGATCTGGAGGACGGCGTCGGTCTCGCGGGCGCGGCGGACCAGGTCGACGGCGTGGGTCGTCTCCGTGACCATCGGTTTCTCCAGGAGGACGTCCAGGTCCCGCTCCAGGCAGGCCACGGTCTGTTCGTAGTGCAGCGTGTGTGGCGTGACGATGGTGACGGCGTCGAGGGTCTCGTCGTCGAGCATCGCCTCGTAGTCGGCGTAGGTCGCGGCGTCGTGGGCCTCGGCGAATGCTTCGCGCGCGTCCGCGGCCACGTCGGCACCGGCGACGATATCGACGGCAGCACCCGCCTCGTCGGCGATCCCGTCGAGTTGCATTCGTCCCAGTCCGCCGAGTCCGATGGCTCCGAGTCGCGTCGGCATGGGATCGACTGCGACGGTCGAGCGAAGAAGCTACCGGCCGCGGAAGTTCTGTCGGGACGAACGTCAACCGCCAGCAACCCGCCGTTGTCCCTCACGCGGACGAACCCGTTCGGCCGTGCGACGCCGGCACGACGCGCCTGCCTCGGTACGCCTTTGGGAGACGAGCGAGAAGGCGCGAGTATGAATCACGACCGGTCACGTGACCTCTACGACCGCGCGCTCTCGGTCATGCCCGGCGGCGTCAACTCCGCCGTGCGAGCGGCTATCGAACCCTACCCCTTCTTCGTCGAACGCGGTGACGGCGGGCACGTCATCGACGC
>ENA-ORCR01000280-ORCR01000280.1-marine-metagenome-genome-assembly--contig:-NODE-280-length-40021-cov-3.805052_pt1 | contig 40021 bp, 39 predicted proteins | sample MGYA00237782_ERZ508514 | MGnify/ENA primary metagenome ERZ508514 (study PRJEB26185, sample SAMN06268960) | marine metagenome | isolation source: Eden Landing Ponds, San Francisco, CA, USA | place...
CCAGTCATACGCAGGTAGATTTGAACCCTGGCAGTCGCAGCGCCGAGCGAGGCGAGGCGACCGTCTGCCTCCGGTTCAAATCTACCTCCCGCTATGATTTTGCTGACGCAACAGCGAGGAGCGTAGCGACGAGTCCTGCGTCAGCAAATGGAGGCCGGCGTAGATTTGAACGATAGGACACGCAGCGCGAGCGAAGCGAGCGACCGTGTCCGCGTAGTTAAAATCTACCTCCCGCTATGATTTTGCTGACGCAACGACGAGGAGCGGCGCGTTGGACCGTCGATTGAGGCGATAGTTCCTTCAGAACGGCTGTGAGGTAGCACAGGACTCTTTAGTCGGGGACGATAGAACAGAAAACGTATGCGACACACAGGTCTCGTCGCGCGGATGGCGATCGTCGGATCGATCCTGTTCGCGTTCTACGCCGTCGCAGCCGTCGTCGCGATGGGCGCGTTCGGCGTCCCGCTGTGGCTCGTACTGATCGGCAGCGTGCTGTTCGTGGGCGTGCAGTACAAAGTCGGCAAGTGGGCCGCGCTCCGGAGTGTCGGCGCCGAGGACCTCCCGGAAGACCGGTTCCCCGAGATACACCGGCAGGTCGAGATGCTGTCAGAGGACATGGGTATCGAGAAGCCTCGATTGATGATCGCGCGCATGGGCGTGCCGAACGCCTTTGCGGTCGGGCGAAAGGGCGCAGGGACGGTCGTCGTTTCTGAGGAACTCCTCCGGACGTTGAATCCCGACGAGGTAGAGGGCGTCCTCGCCCACGAACTGGCGCATATCGCCAATCGCGACGTGGTGATGATGGTCCTCGGGCAGGGAATCGCGTCCATCGTCGCCATCGTCGCGCAGTGGGCCGTGCTGCTGACGGGGGACAACGACCTGGCCGATTTCTTCCTGGCCATCGTTGTCGGCCAGCTCGTCCAGATGTTCGTCATGCTGTTCGTCTTCGCGATCTCGCGCTATCGCGAGTACGTGGCCGACAGCGACGCGGCGGGCGCTATCGGTTCCGGCGAACCGCTGGCGCGAGCCCTCGAAAAGATCAGCAGCGGGAACGAGCGCGCGAACGACTCTGCGATCGACGAGCAGGTCAACGCGCTCTGTATCTTCGGCGAGAAGCGTGGCCTCGCGCGGTTGTTCGCGACGCATCCACCGATGGAAAAGCGCATCGAGCGCCTCCGAAACTGACTGGAAGGACGGTTCTCTATCGATGGACTATCGGACGATACTCGCGGCCGTGCTCGGCGTCGGCCTCGGCATCGTACTTATCGTCGCACCAGAAGTGGTCGTCAGAGCGCACACGGCCGGTCGCGTGCCCGGAGACCGTGGGGGTGAGTACGGATCTGATGCCGAACCCGAAACCCACGTCCGAAGACTGGTCCAGGCCATCGGCGTCGTCGCAATTCTCGCGGGCCTGTACTTTGGTGCGACCGTCTTCGGGGCGGTCTAAGCAGGGCCGTACTGTTGTAGAAGTAACGGTGAGACAGACCTGACCGGCCTTACCCGTCGCCCTGGTCGTCGGTAATGACGACTTCGCCGTTCTCGACGACGACGTTGATGAGCGTCTTGGCGTCGTAGCCGGCGTCGGCAAGTTTGTTCGGGCCGTCGTCTTTCTTGATGACACAGACGATGTCGGCGATGTCGGCGCCGATCTCTTCGAGGGCGCCGGTGATCCCCGAGAGCGTCCCGCCAGTCGAGAGGACGTCGTCCAGTAGCAGGACCCGGTCACCCTCGTAGACGTCGTTGACGTACATCTCGGATTCGGAGTAGCCCGTCACCTGTGAGAGCGCGACTTCGCCGTCGAGGCCGTACTGACGTTTGCGGACGACGACGATGGGGATGTCAGTCATGAGTGAGACGGCGGTAGAGATGTGGATGCCCATCGCGGCGGGCGTGACGATCTTGTCGACGTCGTCGAGTTCCGCCTTCCGGATGATCTTGATGACGATTTCGCGGAGTAGCTCTGGTTTGAGCATGGGCACGCCGTCGCTGATCGGGTGGACGAAGTAGTGATACCCCTCTTTTTCGATGATCGGGGCGTCGAGCAGCGACTGCTTGAGACGGTTCATGCCCAGTGGATCACAACCTGGGGCCAAAAGCTTGACTAGCTTGAACTGTCACGCGGCAGCCAGCACGTCCGCGAGCCAGTCCATCATCGGGAGTACGTACGGGCCGTACTGGAAATAGACGAGCCCCGAGAGGAGGACGAGATTCGTTCCGAGCGCTGCCGCGAGTCCGCCGGAGACAGCAGTGAGTGGATCGAATCGGTCGTCGAACGTGCTCGCAAGCGTCGCGAGTGCGAACACGGTTCCGACGACCAAGCCCGCGACCGCGTGAAGTTGTAAGGCACCGCCGCGGCCGACTGTTCCGAGCGATACTACGACGAAGATGAGTTGCGAACCGAAGAGGACGCCAGCGAGGTAACTCCAGAGTGCGAGGCGCCCGCGTTCGGTAACCGTGCGACGGATACTGGCCAGTCGGAAAATGCCGTATACTGCGAGCGGATACAACGGGAGAAGATACCGAACCGTCACCTGTGCATGGAGGGGTAACCGTGGAATGTACACGAGAAACACGAATATCGCCGACAGGGCGACGAGTGCATCCGTCGACCGCTCCGGAGCAGGTGTACTTGTTACGAACGTTTGGGTGAAGTCATCACGGATCGACTGGGTGGTCTCGTCGAGGCGGTGTCGAACCACGAGCGCAAGCGTGCCAAGCAGTCCGACGCTTCCCCCGAGAATTGGCGCCGATTCGAGCAGGGTCAGATTTAGTGCCTGGCTATTGTCCAGGTCGCCGACGCCCGCGATGTATCCAGCCCGCACGACGGTCCGGTAGATATCCCCCGGCTGAGTCACAGACACACGCGCACCCTGGACGAATGGGCCGAAAAGCAACGAGACTCGGTTCGAAAGTTCGGCGGCGATACTTCCGAGAGTCGGTGGGAGGAGTTCGTATACGCTACTTGATGAACTCCCGCTTCCAGACCCCGAACCGAACGTTTGATCCTCCGTCAGTTCGCCAAACTGCGTGAGCATTCGGGTCGGGCGGAGCGGGTCACCCGAGATGAGCCAGTTGGTGATCAAAAACGGTCCGAGCGAGAGCGCGAACGCAGTCCCAACCACGAGGATGCTTCGGCCGTCGTTCCGCCTGGCTGTCGGCACGTCGACGAGCAGAAGTGCGAGGAAGACGACGAATCCCTCACCGGCATGGATCCAGGTCAGAACCCCCACCAAGGCGTAGGAGAGCGCCCGAAACCCGAGTGGGGAGATGAGCGCATCCGCGGGTTCGTCTTCCCGGCTCCGATAAAACGTGTAGAGAACGGCCGAGATGATCGCGACGACCGTGACGTGTCGTTTCGGAATCGCAGCCCAGAAGCCGACGGGTGTCGCGAAAACGGCCATCGAACCCGCTGCGAGGGCGATTCGATGGTCGTGCATCCGCGAGAAGAGGCGGTATAGCGTCGACCCGGTCAGGGCCGTCGCGAGGACCGTTCCGAGTTGCAACGCTGCCATCACGACGAGCGTACCTGCGAGCGGTTCTGCGAGCATAGCGTTCCATCCGAAGATGGTGAGTGCCAGCGTCGAGCCGACGGCCACAGCTGTCCACCGTCGCCCGGTTAGTACACCGATCTGAATCGCGAGTGCGAGGACCAGGAGCGACCAGAGCGAGGCGAAGAGGAGTCCGAAGTCGACGAGATTCGTCACCGCCTGGAGGGTCCAGAGAAGTGGAACGGCGAGCGCAATTTGGCCGTAATTTCGACCGTAGAGCCGTCCATCGCTGATCTGCATCCCCGGCGTTTCCAGGTCGCCATAGACCGGTTTCTCGACGGTCAGGTGCCCCTCACCGAGCGCGGCCAGCGCGTTCGCGAGGGTGTAATTGTCTGTGATGAAAAATCCAACTCGCCAAGTGAGGCCGGCGAACAGGAGCGTCGAGAGGAAGATAGCGAATCCGACCCGATCCCCGAAGAGGATCCGGCCGAGAAGATACCCAGTGGAGCGAATCCGCTGACGGAGTGTGCCAAGGTCAAGTGAGCGACTAAATTCGACGCTCATTCTTCGACCTCGATCCGGACAGATTTGTTTTCGACGAGCGTCTTGCCACCGCTATCGCGCAGCACGATGGTCAGGCGACCATCGTACCCTGACTTGGTCACCTCATCGTTCGCAAAGGTATCCTCACGGAGTGAAATGGTGACCCACCCGGTCCGTCCCTCGGTCATGAAGTGGGTCGTGGATCGAGAGTACCCCAGTTCAGAAATTTCGATGCCGTATGCAACGGTCGGTTTGCCAGATAGTGAACTGAAGTGAATCCGGGCGTCGGGCACTGTCAGGTAGTACGACTCTGACTGGTAGGCCCGTTCGAGCGTGACGCTCGATGGAGCGTCGACGCGGTCCACGGTCGCGTTGCCCTCACCAAGGCCACTCATGTCGTACCGGGGAGTCGTGAGATCGACGAGGCCGATTGCAGGGCCGGAAAGCAGTGAGACGCCGAGAATAATCGTGACGGTGGCGTACACCAGTACCCTCGGCCGGTTCATTGGCGAATCACCGCCCTACACGGATATAAATTCGTTGTCCAGCGAACGAACAAAAACCGCGAAAAGTGAGAGTCGCTTAGGCGTCCGGACCGCTCTGCTCGTTCAGCGTCGAGGAGGTGTCGCCCTCCTGTGACTGGTAGACGACGCTGATTTCGTAATCGCTACTCACGCCTGCGTAGACGAAGTCACCTGAGACCACTGCGCTGTCCGACCCTGAGCCAGCTACTGCCGGCCACTGCGTGTTCGATTCTCCGATGAATCGGTCGTTGCCAGCAGTAATATCACTGGGGTTAGATGGGTTGTAATCTCCTTCATCCAGTACGCCAGAAGACCAGTCATTTTCGTACCCAGACCCGCGAAGATACAGTTCCTTGTAGGCTACTGTGTCACCGCCGTTGTGGGAAACCTTGACGAACCCCGCCTCATTGGTGTCGTCTGTCTGTTCGTAATCCATGCCGATCGTCGTCGTCGGTGCGCCCTGACTTGTCTGATTACCGAGTCCGAGAACGAACGAAGCGATTACAGCGGCCAGAATGACCGTAATCGCCACCATCAGGATGACCCCGATGACCGGCGACACCGCATCGTCGTCGTGTAAGAGTTGTTTGAGTTGCATCGTTGTGTGCCTGCATCCCGATCCGTGATGGCTCGCGTGCCATGCCCGAAGGTCGAGAATGCTACCCAGACAACTCCCAGTATCACTACTTAACCCCGACCACCGTTCACACCTAGTATGGAGTTCAACGCACCCTTGTTGGTGGCGTACCCGAGTATCAGTTAGGAAAATGGTCGCAGTAGTGGAGGGAGTTGGCCCAAATCACCGTCACGGGCTATCGACAATAGCCCGACAAGTAAGCGGGGGTTGGAGGGCCGAATCACGAACACTCAGCGGTCGAACTCGTCGGGGACGTACTCCTCGCCACCGAGTTGCATGTCGGCGCCGCTGTAGACGTGATATGCGGCGGCAGCCGTGAATGTCGCGGCGAATACAGTCGCCCATTCGAGTCCAGAGAGGAGCGTGAGGGGATAGAGGCCAGTCCAGAGAGCCGCAACGATGGCACAACTGATCGAACCGAGCGAGAGATAGAACTCGCGCCACGGGAACTCAGATCCAGGAACGATTTCGAGATAGACCGTCAGTTCGTCAGTGTGGGGCGTCCGCGTGATGACGTTCTCGTCGGCGTCGTAGTCGACGATTCCGGCCTCTTCCATCCGGTCGAGGTGGGTTTGCTGGAGCGTCGTGTAGACCCGCTTTTTCTGCTCGTTCGTAACCTCGTCGACCGTCGTCTGATACTCCCAGGCAGCCACTTGCATCGCGAGATCGCTCAACTCGACGGGTTCGTCGTACCGCTTCAGATATTCGAGTACGTAACGGCGTCGCTGATTCTGCAAGACGTCGAATATCTCTCCCTTGGAGAGCGGTCCGTCCCCCCGCGCCGGTAATCGTCTCATCTCGTTACTCATGTTGTCAGATCCGTGGGCGATTGTACCGATACGGCCACGAAGCAGTCGTCGATACTGTGTGCATGAATGGCCAAGCGCTAAGACAGTTTCGGACGAGTCGAAGCGTCAGACATTCGTACGAACCGGTTGGCACCGTTGTACTCAGAAAGGTCGATTGGAAGTATCTGGTGGGAACCATCGCGTTCGAAATATCTCGTATGAGATATGGGCCACTAATTCTGTGACTCACAGTTGAAAGTGACCTGAGTCAGGTAACAGTCGCTCTAGTACGTATTTGAATAATCGAAAAGGGAGGTGCGCGACGATTAGGCGGTCGGACCGGTCCACTCTTTCAGCGTCGAAGAGCTCTCACCGGCCGCGCTCTGCCAGACGAGGCTGGCTTCCGCGTCGGAGTCGACGTGATTGACAGTTGCGCTCATCCCGGCCTGAATTTCGGAGGTTGCACCTGCGCTACTGTAGTCGTTCCACGTGTCCCCGAAACTCGCAGCGTCGAGACCGAGGGAGCCGTCGGATCCGCGGATGTAGAGGTTCTGTGCCTGGATCGTCTCGCCGCCGTCGTGCGTGACGTTCAAGGCGTCTTCAGTGCCCGATGCCCCGTTCCATTCGAAGCTGAAGGAAGCCTGCGGTGAAGTGTTACTGACCTGGTCGCCGAGTCCGAGGACGAACGTCGCGATGACGGCCGCCAGAATGACCGTAATCGCCACCATCAGGATGACCCCGATGACCGGCGACACAGCGTCGTCGTCCGTGAAGAGTGTGTTGAGTTGCATGGTTTGTCGAGTCACGCCCGATGCGTGGGGCCGAACCCCCTGGTTCGCCAGTGACCCCATCCGCTCGACGGACCGGGTCTGCAGCGATCGGTGCGTGTCACCTGTGAATCACTCAGGTTGCTACATAAGCCTCACTACCGTATTATCAAATGCGTAAATTCAAGGCCACACTTCCCCATATCAAATTTGATTTTTGGTCGTATCGATCACATTGAAACGCACTCACATGGGTGGAGTGGAGCGCTGGGAGGAGCGGTGGTTGGACTGGGTGCCTAGATGACTCACCGAAGTTGAGAACCATTAAGTCGGGTCTCGGCCCAGACACGCGTGTGCAACCGAGTTCGTCCGCGCTTTTGGCGGTGTTGATGCTGCCGTTTCTCGGTGCGGCACTCGCTCCCCTGGCGTACCGTGTGCTCGGCGAACAGACGGCGTACTTCGCTGCTCTCGTCGCCGCCGCGTGTCTGGCGCTCGTCGCCAGTCTGTTCGGAACCCACGGAACAGTGGTCGTCCCGTGGATTCCGAGCTACGGAGTCTCCCTCGCTTTCTACGTCGACGGCCTCGCCCTGCTGATCGGTACGCTCGCGAGCGGCGTCGGCGTGCTCGTATTCACCTACTCCGGTGGATACATGCACGGGGAACCTGGCCAGGCGAAGTACTACGCGACGCTGCTCGCGTTCATGGGCTCGATGCTCGGCGTCGCGTTCGCCGCCGACCTCATCGCCCTGTTCGTCTTCTGGGAACTGACGAGCGTGTCCTCGTTCTTGCTCATCGGCCACTACCAGGACGCCGACGCCTCCCAGTACGCCGCGCGCAAGTCGATGCTGATCACCGTCGCGGGCGGCCTGTTCATGCTCGTCGGCTTCCTCCTGCTCCACGTCGTCGCGACGAGCGTCCCCGGCGTCGAATCTGCGTTCCGACTCGCCGGAGAAGGGTCGATCATCGCGAACGCCGAGCCGATGGTCAACGCGCTGCGCGCGCAGGGACTATTCGTTCCCGTGCTGCTCCTGGTCGGAATCGGCGCAGCGACGAAGTCCGCCCAGGTGCCGTTCCACATCTGGCTGCCGAACGCGATGGAAGCGCCGACGCCCGTGTCGGCGTTCCTGCACTCCGCGACGATGGTCAAGGCCGGCGTCTACCTCGTCGGCCGGTTCCGACCGCTCCTCCTCACCGACGAGTGGACGCTGGTATTTGGGGTGCTCGGACTCGCAACGATGACCGTCACCGCGATACTCGCCGTCGCCGCCAGCGACATCAAGGAACTGCTGGCGTACTCCACGGCCTCGCATCTGGGCTTGATCGTCGCCGGCTACGGTATGGGCAAGTATCTCGGTGCCGAAACCGGGGCCTTCCACATCCTCAACCACGCGTTGTTCAAGGCCGCACTCTTCCTCGTCGCGGGCATCGTCGCTCACGAGGCAGGGACGCGCGCTATCGACGAGCTCGGTGGACTGGCCGAGGACCTCCCGATAACGGCGGGGATCACAGTCGTCGCCGCCCTCGGAATGGCCGGCCTGCCACCGTTCAACGGCTTCTACTCCAAGGAGTTCCTCTTCCACGCCGTCTACGAGACTGCAGCGTACGCAGTGGCCCACGGCGGGTCGCCGCTCTGGTGGCTCCTCCCGGCCGTCGCCGTCTTCGGGAGCGTCTTCACGTTCCTCTACTCGATCCGCTTTTTGATGCTCTTTTTCGGCGAGAAACCAGACGCGCTGGGCGAGGTACATGCGCCGCCGCTCGCAATGACGATACCAGCCGCGGTATTGGGTGTGCTCGCGCTCGTCGTTGGCCTCGGTGGTGTTACGGCTACCTTCGGTGTCCATCTCGAACCACTCGAACAGTTCGTGGGGTCGGTCATGGAGAGTTCACTCGCCCACGGCGGCGAGGGCGAACACCACGCGTTCGAATACTATCTCCCCACGAAGGTCACACCGTGGCTGATCATGAGCGCCGTCACTATCGGAGTCGGCGCCGTCGCGTACCCGTTCTACGACCGCATTCGTGACGCGATTCGCGCCGTCCGCGGGGTCGACCCCCTCCGTCCGAACTGGTACTACGACGGTGTCACCGAGGGCCTCGACCGCTCGTCGGCCATCGACGTGATCCAGACGGGGAACCTCCGGACGTACGCGACCGCGCTCTCGCTCGCGCTCGCGGGGCTGGCCCTGGGCGCGTACGCCGCCGCTGGCGTCACCATTCCGGCTATCACGTACGCGGGACTCGAACCCGCGCTGGTCGTCGTGTTGTTCGTCGCGGTAGTCGGCGCGGTCGCCGTCGCCGCAGCCCCCTCGCACATCTCGGGCGTCCTCACCCTCTCGATCCTCGGGTTCATGGTCGCCATCTTCTACATCCTCGGGAGCGCGCCAGACCTCGCGCTCACCCAGCTCGTGATCGAGACGCTCGTCCTGGTCATCTTCCTGCTCGTCCTCGACAAGCTCCCGGCGTTCTACGGCACGCCCGACAGACTCCGGGCGGCGCGCGACGCGCTCGTCGCGGGCGCGGTCGGACTCACCGTCGCCGTGACGGTGCTGCTCTCGACCGCTCAGACGCCCGACGACGTGATAGCCCAGTACTTCGTCGCCAACGGCGGCGTCCCGGCCGAACACGGCCCGATATTCTACGACGCGGGCGGCGGCGGAAACATCGTCAACGTCATCCTCGTGGACTTCCGAGCGTTCGACACGTTGGGTGAGATATCGGTGGTCGCGATGGCCGCGCTGTCGGTGATAACACTCATCGCCATGCGCGAACGGGGTGAGATACAGTGACGCTCGACCGCGAGCCGACGGTCATCGCGCGCACCGTCGTCCGCCTCGTCGTCCCGCTCATCCTCGTGACCGCTATCGCCCTGCTCTTCCAGGGGCACAACCTCCCCGGCGGCGGCTTCATCGCCGGCGTCCTCACGGTGACGGCCTTCGCCCTCATCTACATCATCTTCGGACTGGACTACCTGGAGACCGAGTTGCTCGACCGCAACCCCGGCGTCCGCTACGAGACCGAATCCGGGATCGTCCGCGAGTACGGCCTGGTCTTCGCGCTCGGTCTCGCCGTCGCCGCGGGGAGCGGCATCGCGGCGATGGCCCTCGGCTTCCCGTTCCTCACGCAGGGGGTCGTCTTCCTGAAGGGGCTGCCCATCTACCACGAACTGGAGGTCGCCTCCGCGCTGGCGTTCGACCTCGGGGTGTACGCCGTCGTCGTCGGTGCGCTCCTGACGATCCTCGCGGAGGTGGGCGCGGAATGACGCAAGTCATCCTCGCCGCCGTCCTGGGCCTGCTGTTCGCCCTCGGGACCTACCTCATCCTCCGGAAAGACGTGGTTCGCGTGGTCTGGGGCGTCTCGATCATCAGCCAGGCCGCGAACGTCTACCTCGTGACGATGGGCGGGCTCACGGGCGTCGCGCCGATCCTCGGGCACGGCGGCGAACACCCCGTCGCGTGTTCGGTGCCCGACGCCGGGTCGGGCTGTGTGACCGACCCGCTCGTCCAGGCGCTGGTGTTGACCGCCATCGTCATCGGCTTCGGGACGACCGCCTTCGCCCTCGTCCTGACCTACCGGCTCTACCAGGAACACGGCACCATCGACCTCAGGGAGGTGAGCGCCGAATGAGCGAACACCTCGCCATCTCGACCACCCACGTCGTCGTCGCACCGATGCTCGCCGCGCTCGTCACCGCAGTTGCGACGCTGGCGACCCGGCGGTACGATAGCCTCCAGCGCGCGCTCAGCCTCCTCGGCATCGGCGCCTACGCCGTCGGCGTCGCCGTGCTGACTCAGCGGGTGCTCTCCGGTGGGTCGCTCACCTACCAGCTATCGGCCTGGCCCGCGCCGTTCGGCATCTCGCTGGTCGCCGACGCGCTCGCCGTGTTCATGCTCGCGATGGCGGCGCTGGTGACCGTCGCCCTGCTGGTCTACTCCGTCGTCTACGTCGACGACCAGGGCCAGCGCGTCTCCTATCACCCACTCTTCCACTTCATGCTCCTGGGCGTCACCGGCTCGTTCCTCACCGGGGACATCTTCAACCTCTTCGTCTGGTTCGAGGTGATGCTCATGCCGAGCTACGTGTTCGTCGTCTTCTACAGCGGCCCGCGCCACACCGCCGCGGCGCTGCAGTACACGGTGCTCAACCTCGTCGGCAGCGCGCTCATGCTCGTCGCCATCGGCGGCCTCTACGCCTCGACGGGCACGCTCAACATGGCCGACATGGCCCGCCGCCTCGCCGCCGCCGGCGAGTACGGCATCGACCCCGCGCCGGTGCTCGGCCTCTCGGCAATCCTCTTCGTCGTCTTCGCGCTCAAGGCCGGCATCGTCCCCTTCCAGTTCTGGGTGCCGCCGGCCTACAGGGCCGCACCGGCGCCCATCTCCGCGTTCCTCGCTGGCGTCACCAAGAAGGTGGGCGTCTACGCCATCGTCCGCCTGTACTTCACGGTCTTCGCCGCAGGCACTATCGAGGGCGGTCTCGGCCTGCCGGGCTTCGCCGGCGACTCCTTCCTCGCCTTCTTCGGCCCGGTCTTCTTCGTGATGGCGCTCGCGAGCATGCTCGTCGGCGGGGTCGGCGCGGTCAGTCGCGAGAATCTCGACGACGTGTTCGCCTACTCCAGCATCGGTCAGGTCGGCTTCATCGTCCTCCCTCTGGGGATCGTTGCGACCGTCACGGACCCCGCGCTCCGGACCCTGGGCATCGTCGCGGCGCTCGTCTACTCGCTCAACCACGCCGTCGCGAAGTCCCTGCTCTTCCTCGTCAGCGGCGCAATCCACGACGCCGCCGGCACCATCGAACTGGACGACATCGGCGGCATCACCACGCGGTTCCCGGTGCTGGCCGGCTCCTTCTTCGTCGGGTCGCTCGCCCTGGTCGGCATCCCGCCGCTGTCGGGCTTCTTCGGGAAACTGCTCGTGTTCGACACCGGCGGGCAGGCGCTCGCGGCCGGCGCACCCGGTGCCGGCCTCGCGCTGGGTGGTGCCCTCGTCGGCGCCATCTTCACCATCGCGTACCTGTCCCGGGCCTGGGCACGGGGTTTCTGGGGGAGCGTCACGCCCATGGTCGAACACGGCGACACCTCGACCGTGCTCGTGGGCGTCGTCGCCGCACTCGCGCTGGTCGTCGTCGCCATCGGCGTCGGCTTCGACCCGGTGTACGCGTTCGCCGAGTCGGCCGCCGAGGCCGCGCTCGACACCGAGGCCTACGTCGAAGCCGTCGACCCGGAGGTGGTCGCCCATGAGTGACAGACCACAGGCGATTTGGCCCGCCGGCCGGGAGGGAGAGCTATGAGACGCTGGATCGGCGTCGGGTTCGGGCTCGCGGTCGTCTGGCTGTTCGTCCGCGGCGTCACGCCCGACGTGGTCGTCGGCGAGTTCCTCATCGGCCTCGGCGTCGGGATGCCGGTCGCCTACGCCTTCCGGCGCTTCTACCTGCCCGAGGTGGCGCTTGGCGAGCGCCTGCGCGGCGCCCCGTGGGTCGGCGTCTACCTCGCCAACTTCGGGTGGGAACTGCTGACCGCGAACGTCGACGTGGCCTACCGCGTGCTCGCCCCGTCGATGCCCATCGAACCCGACGTGGTCGAGCTCCCGCTGCGCGTCGAGACCGACCTCGCGATCACAACCATCGCCAACTCCATCACGCTCACGCCGGGGACGCTCACGATGGACTACGACGACGAGCGCAACGCGCTGTACGTCCACGCCATCGACGGCCGCGACCACGAGTCGATCGTCGACCCGATCCGCTCCTGGGAGGACTACGCGCTCCGGATCTTCGACGAGGAGCGCGACCCCGGCGACCCCGTCCCGGACCCTGACCGCGTCGCCAGCAGCGACGCGGGCGAGGGCAGCGCGATCACCCCGACGGACCAGCCGGACGAGGCCGGAGGTGAGTCAGATGGCGACTGAGGCGCCTGCCTTCCTCGAACCGGTCCTCCTGGGCGGGCTCATCCTCGCCAGCGTCGTGACGCTGCTGGCCGGCTACCGGGTCATCAGCGGCCCGACCGTCCCGGACCGGGTGGTCGGCCTCGACACCATCGGGACGAACGTCGTCGCCATCGCCGCGCTGTTCGCGCTCCAGACCGGCGAGGGCCTCTTCGTCACGGTGAGCCTCGTCCTCGCCATCATCGGCTTCATCAGTACCATCGCCGTCGCGCGCTTCGTCACGGAAGGTGACATCATCGAATGATCTCCACTGTCCAGGCAGTCGTCGTCGCGGCGCTCGTCACGGTCGGGAGCTTCTTCCTCCTCGTGGGGACGGTCGGCCTGTTGCGGCTCCCGAACGTCTACAACCGCATGCACGCCACGAGCAAGGCCGCCACCCTCGGGGCGGCCTCTATCCTGCTGGCGACCGCCGTCTACTACGGCTTCGTCGGCGACGGCCTCGTCGCCCTCGTCGGCATCGTCTTCCTCTTTTTCACGGCACCGACCGGCTCGCACGTCATCTCGCGGGCCGCCCAGAAGATGGGCGTCCCGTTCGTAGAGACCGCCGACTGGCCCGCGACCGTGCCGATGCACGACGACGAGGAGTCCGCAGACGACTGAGTCCGGAGTCCAGTTCGTTCCCGGTGACCCCTTCGCACACCCCCACGAGACTTTTCAGCCCGGCAACCGACCGCTCGGTATGCCCCACTGGACCGAGACGGTCTACCGCCGGAATCCCGAGGTCTTTCGCCACCACCTCGAAGAGAAACTCGAACTCGCCGCCGAGGAGACCGAGGACCTGCTCGCCCTGCTCGAAGCGACGGGCGTCGAACCAGCGACGGCCCTCGACGTGGGGTGTGGCATCGGCCGGCACGCCGTCGAACTGGCCGACCGCGGCGTCACGGTCCACGGTATCGACATCTCCGAAGCGTATCTCGACACCGCGCGCGAGCGCGCGGCCGAGCGCGGAGTGAGTGATCTGGTTACCGTCGAGTGGGGAGACATGCGCGAACTCAGCGAGCGGACGGACGAGTACGACCTCGTCTACAACCTCTGGACCTCCTTCGGCTACTACGACGAGGCGACCAACCGGAACGTGCTCGAGGGGATGTACGAGCGGACGGCCGACGACGGAGCGCTCGTCATCGAACTCGTGAATCGTGACGGGGTCCTCGCGGACTACCAGCGCGACCGGGTCCCCGAAGACGACGAGCGCTACGTCGTCGAATCCTCGGAGTACGACCCCGAAACTGCCCGGATGGAGACGACACGTCGCGTCTTTCTCGAGACCGACGACGGGTTCGACTACGAGGGCGAGATGGTCTACGAGGTGCGACTGTACTCACCAGTCGAGTTAGCAACGCACTGTCGCGAGGCTGGCTTTTCAGCAGTTTCGCTGTACGCGGGCCTGGACGGGAGTGACCTGGAACGGGACTCCAACAGACTCGTCGCCGTTGCACGGCCCTGATCTGATAGTCCCTCGGAAACGCGATACGTCTGGCGAGACACGCCACAAGTGTGGTCTCGTGACAGGTTCGATGGTCGCCCCGTCACCGGGTTTCGATGGTTCAAAGAGGTCTTTGATAACACGGAAGACATTCAATAGCGACGACAGAACCGGCAGGTATGTCGCTGCTTCGACGGGTGTGGGCGCGCCGATGGCAACGGCCGGCCACCGTCGCGCTCGCCCTCGTCCTCGTCACTGCGCTGGCCGTCTATCCGTTCGTCGACTGGTGGTTGCGGGCGAGCGTGGAGGTGGTCTCCGAGTACAGGTTCGGTGACTTCGGCGCCTATCGCGGTGCGGTCGAGCGCTGGAGCGAGGGCGAATCCCTCTACCGCGAGACCGACGAGGGGGGCTTCTGGGGCACCTACCTGTATCCGCCCGTGGTCGTCCTGTTGTTCTGGCCATTCGGTGCGATCCCTGATTTCCGCCTCGCAGCGGTGGCCTGGGTCCTCTCGACGGCTGTGATGCTGTGGCTCGGACTGCAGGCGCTCGTCGCCGCGCTCGGGTACGAGATGCGGTGGTACGACCGTCTGGCCCTGGGCTGGCTGCTCGCTGGCTTTCACCCAGTCGTGCTGACGGCCAAACTCGGCCAGACTGCGCTTTTCATGGGCGGACTGCTCTCCTTCTCGGCGGCGGCGATGGTGCGAGACAGGAAGGGCAGCAGTCGACGGTCCGACGATGGGGTCGACCACGAGGAGTCCCCCACGTTCGGCGCGTGGGTCGCCGACTCCCGGTGGGCGGTCCTCAGCGGCGCCGCGACCGCCGTGGTCGGCGTCGTCAAGTTCGCGTACGCACCCATCGGTGCACACTTGCTCCACGACCGACGGCGCATGGCCGGCGCGCTGCTGGCACTCCCACCGATCGTGTGGCTCTCGATCCGCTTTTTCGGGATCCAGTCACACGAGACCTACCTCGAGGTGCTTCGCTGGGGGGTCACCCAGGGCAGTGGCGACGTCCGGTCGCCGACGCTCTGGCTCGCACCCTACTACAAACCGCTCGGGTGGGTGCCAGCGGCCCAGGCCGTTCGCGTGCTCGCCTGTCTCGGCGTCGCGGCACTCGCCGTCCTCGCACCGCCGCGTGCCCGTCGGACCGTCTTCGCACTCGGCGTCACGGCCGTCCCGCTGTTCACGCCGCAGACGTACACCTACTACTTCGTCGCGCTGGTGCCCGCTGCTGTGGTCCTCCTCTCCGTCGAACTCGACCGCGGAGGGCGACCGGCCCTCGTCGTGCTCGGCGTGCTCGGACTGCATCTCCACGCCTACGGGCTGAAGTTCATCGTCCACACCGTCCCCGACGTGGTCCCCACCTTCGAAACACTCCGTCCGGCGTATCTCCTCTTTCAGCCGGGGCTCTGGGGGAACGCCCTGCTGTTCGGCCTCGCCGCTGTCAGAGTCTGGCAGTCTCTGGATCTGACCGTCCCCATCTTAGCAGACGAACGAGACGCCCTCGGCGGCACGGCGAGCGAGGGGGATTAGGCGAGTTCGGTCGCGAGTTCGGCTGCGATCCGGGCGCCGAGGCCGGACTTCTCACCGGCGAATTCTATGACCTCTTCGGACCGAACGATCAGTGCACGCGTCTCGTCGTCGGCCATCACGCTCGCGTCGTTCCCGACCACGAAGGCCATCCCCGCACGCTCGAGTAACGCCCGTGCGGCCGCGACGATGGCTTCGTCGTCACCACCTGTTTCGGCCTTGAACCCGACGATCGGTAGTTCGGGATGGGCTTCCCTGACCGTGTCGACGAGTTTCGACGTCGGTTCGAGGTCGAGCGTGAGCGAGTCGGCGCCCGATCGGATCTTCGAGTCGCGGCGCTCGACGGTGTAGTCCGAGATAGCCGCCGCCGAAACCAGCGCGTCGGCGTCCTCGACCGCGTCCTGCGTCGCAGCGAGCATCTCCGCCGCCGATTCGACGGATTCGACGGACGCGTAGGGAACGTCCGCCCCATCGTGAACCAGGGTCACCTCCCCACCGTGGACGTAACAGGCGCGGGCCACCGCACGGCCGGTCTTCCCCGACGCTCTGTTCGAGAGCGTCCGGATCGGGTCGATCGATTCGGTCGTGGCCCCACTCGTGACCACCACGTGTTCGCCCGAGAGGTCGTCGGGCGTCGCCGCACGGGCCGTCGCCAGCGCGATGGCGTCCTCGGTCGCGATTTTCGCCTTGCCCTCCTCGACTCGTGGATCGACGAAGTGGACGCCCCACGACTCGACGCGCTCGATGGCGTCCAGGACGCCCGGATGGTCGTACATCGGTTCGTGCATCGCCGGTGCGATGACGACGGGGACGCCCGCTCCCAGGGCAGTCGTCGCACAGGTCGTCACCGGCGTGTCGTCGACGGCGGCGGCTATCTTCGCGACCGTGTTGGCCGTCGCCGGTGCGATCAGGAACACGTCCGCCCAGCCCTCGCGTCCGCAGAGTTCGACGTGTTGCACGGCACCAGTGATCTCGGTGACGACCGGATTGTCAGTGGCGAACTCCAGTGACCAGGGGTGGACGATCCCTTCGGCGGCGTCGGTCGTAACGGCCCGTACGCTCGCACCGCGGCGGCGTAATTCGTGTGCGAGTTCGACCGTCTTCACCGCGGCGATAGATCCGGTGATCCCCAGGGCGACGTTGACGCCGTCCAGCATTGGGCTGACGTTCTCACCCGCGGGACTTATAGAAGACGGCTCGCCAGCAGTCGGGCGTTCGCTCGTCGGCACGTACTCGGGACCGACAGTTCGAATCAGAACCGGGACCGATGGGGAGCGTGGGCGTTCGCTGCGATAGCGACTGGCTCTGACACCCATCCGAACGTGGGCGAGAGGTGGTATCGAGTGTTCAGTCGTCCGCCACCGACGCACGACCGCGCACGCGGCCAGGCTACCCCACGAACTCGCCAGACTCCTCGAACTCGTCGAAAAGGGATGGGACAGGTCGAATGGCTCCGGGACCCTCAGCTATCGACCGCGTACACGAGGGCGACGAGTGCGGCGACGGCGAGCGCCAGTGCGACGACGGCCCGCTCGCCCGGGATCCGGATCGGGACGACGAAATAGCCGACGCCAGCGGCGAGGGCGACGCCGACCGCGAGCGCGCCGCCCGCCGCGACCGCGTGCACGACTTCTGTCCGGGCCGGTGGTGCCAGCGCCTGGAGGTCGCGGTCGAGTCCCGTCGCGTGGACGCCCAGGTCCCAGACCAGCAAACTGACGGCCGCACCGGTGACGACGACGAGTGCGGGGAGCGACCCCGCGAGGACGACTGTGCCCGCAAAGAGGAACGTGGCACCGATCGAGAACCCGTCACCGGACGGGTCGAGCCACTCGACCGACGACCAGAGCCCCAGCGCGACGAGAGACGTGACCAGGAAGGCCGCGAACGTGCCGGCCAGGACCGGAATCGCCGGAGCGAGCGCGGCAAACGCCGTGTCCGTCGCGACGTCTGGCATGAACGCCTCTCCAGCGATCCCGAGGGCGGCCAGGGCGCCCGCGAGAAGCGCGACGCCAACTGACGCCAGGCCACCCGCCGCAAAGGCCAGCGTGTATCCCGGATCGGTCCCGGTCCAGAACACGACCCCGGCACGGAGGCGTGGTAGCAGCGCGATAGCGCCGAGTGCGACCAGCAGTGCCCCGAGCGCACCGTGGGTCGCACCCGACAGCAGGACGAGGGACACCGCCCGGTCGAGCATCGGTCGCGACGCGAGATACGGGTCGACGACTCCCGTTACGATAGACGCCACCAGGAACTGCACGACCAGCGCAGCGAGGTACCAGCGCGGCACGTCGGAGACGCGGAGTCTGAACTGTGCTGCAAGGCCGTCCGTGGCGACGCGTTCGGCGTCGGTCCAGCGTTCGACGACACGACTCGCCCGGTCGAGGAGGAGACCGATCCCGAGAACTCCGACCTGGAGCCAGAAGAGTGCCGCGAGGGGTGTGGCCGTCACCGCGCCCAGGGACCGCCGGAGTACCTCGAACGCGAGGCCGGTCCCGAACAGGGTGAACGCGAGAGCGAAGACGACGAATGCGACGACGGCCACGAAGCCGGATTCCGAGAGACAGCGTTTGAACCGGGGTCCGATCTCCGCATCGATCCCGTCCCAGGTTTCGATAGCGACGACGACCGTTCCGACGACGAGGAGCACGTACCCGTTCCCGTCCGCGATGACAGCCAGTGCGGCCCCGCCGAAGACCAGGGCCGATCCGAGCACCGCCGCGACGCTGCCGGCCGCGACCCGGCGCTTGTCCGCTGCCGCCAGGGCTCCGACCCCCCAGCCTGTCGCAATCGCGCCGAAGACGCCGACGCCCGCCGGTCGCAACCCATCGGCCAGGAGCGCGACCAGGGCGGAGAATCCCACGGCGACCGCCAGTGCAAGCCGTGCGGAGCGGGGCCTCCCAACGCTGTCGGTCGTGCTCGTCGATGCTGCTGCCTCGTCCGCGTGGCCGAGCGCTGGTTCACCAGCGTCTGTCGTCGTCATGCGTTCCACCTCGGACTCGCGCGGTCGACTGCGGCCTGGAGTGGTTCCTCCAGCGACCAGTCGACGACGCGAACGTCTTCCGTCCCCGTGAGCGTGCGAACCCGTTCCGTCCGGTCGACGCGTTCGATCGAACCACCGACCGTCCCACCGGTCGTGACGTCAGGGCTGATCACCGTCGTCACGTGGTCTCGTGCGACCAGTTCCGCCACTGCCCGGACCGGCGTCTCGTCCAGCAGCGGCGAGACCAGGACGACCTGCGAGCCCTGTGGAATCGCCTCGATGAGTCGCTGGGTCCGGCTACTGGTGCGTCGGCCGTTCACCGACCCGGTCGCCGAGGCGAACTCCCGACCGACGGAGACGCCGAGTTCGTCCACGCTGACTCCGAGTCTCGTTCGCAACAGCGCGCGGATCCGGAGTGACTGCTCGGTCCCCGTACACGGGGTGAGCATCCCTTCGACTCTGGGAGCATTCGTGTAGTGCTCGTCGAGAATTGCCGTGCCGACCTGGTTCTGGGCGTCGAGCAGCGCGTCCCCGACGCGCACCGTCGCGTAACTACAGAGTTCCTGAGCGGTCGGTTCGCCCGGCGCGCGTCGGGTCAGATGGCGACCGTCAACCACGAACACGACCGTCGCCGACCGCGATTCGCGGTAGGTCACGGTCGTCAGTTCCCCGGTCGTCGCGTATCGATTCCAGTCGACGCGACTGGCGGGGTCCCCGCGCGTGTAATTGCGCGTCGCGAAGAACTCCAGGCCCTCACCGCCAGCGTCTGTCTCGACGCGGCCCGACCCGATGCCGGTCTGGCTCGCGAGCGGGAGCGACTCGACCATCGCGTGACAGACGATTCGCTCGCCGGCCTCGTGCACCGAACGGCGGACGCCGTCCCCGCTTACACTTCGGGAGACGGTCACGACGTCGCCGAACTCGTATTTCCCTCGCGCGGCGCGGAGCGCGTAGCTGACTGTGAGCGTGTCACCGGGCTCGACCGTTCCCGCACCGCGGGGGGCTCCCTCGAGGACGTCTAGCTGTGCCGGCGGGTCGTCAGCCAGGCGGACGTCAGCTATCGGGACCGAACCGACGTTTTTCGCACGGACGGTCACCTCGATTCTCGCTCCCGGACTCGGTGACGCGGGGTGGAACCGGCGTTCGACGACGAGCGGCGTCTCCGGTGGTCGGGACAGGGAGGCGTAGCCTGCGTAGACGAGGCCGACGATTCCAGCGAGGAAGACGCCCGTATTCGAGAGCGTGACACCTGCGGCCCCGGCCACGAGTGCGAGCAGGAGGCCCACCCGCCAGCGACCGTCGGCGTCGACCCTGGTCGCCGCATCGACCGTCGTCGTCCGTGTCCGCACCGTGTCTGCCGCCAGTTCGTCCTCCAAAAGCGCCGAATCCTGCCCCGTTTCAGCGTCCGAGAGAGACCCGTCCGCCGCGGTCACGTCGGCCGAAGCCGAGCCTGGGCTGGAGCGGTCGTTCGGTGACCCAGAGTCGGCAGTTTCGGTGCTCTCGGAGGGTTCAGCTGTAGATTCGACTGGCTGTTGGGTCGGTCCAGAGTCACCGTCCGCCGACGGTCCGGTCGACGCGGACTCGCCCGTCGGCTCCGTCGACGCGGACTCACCCGTCGGCTCCGTCGACGCGGACTCGCCCGTCTGCTTCGTCTCGGTCGGATCCCCGTTCACGGCGACTCGACCTCCGTCTCGACGTCGGCGATGGCCGCCAGTTCGCTCACCGTCGCGTCGACCTTCCGTTGATACGGTTCGCCGCTGGCCCAGTCGATGATCTGGGTCCTGATGGGAAGGGTCTCCTCGCCGAGATACGCCGCGGCTCTGGGGTCTTCAGTCCACGTGCCCGCCGCGAGGGCAGCCTCGACGTCGTCGAAGTCACAGGCAGATTCGCGGCGAAGCACGTCGATTGCCAGCGACTCGAGCGCTCGCTCGACCTTGACCCGTTGCCATCCACTCACCGTCTCCGAGGGGTCAGCGAGGGCCTCGAGCGTCTGCTCCAGTTCAGTGCCGACGACGCCGTCCGCATCGGCTGTCGACTCCCGTGCCGGTGGGAGCGACAGCGGAGACGATTCCGTGCTGGTGGCGCTCCGATTCCGCCAGACGGTCCACCCAGCGAGTGCGACCCCGACGTGTGCGGCGAGGTAGACGAGCAATCGAGCGGGCCCCTCCAGCGTTTCGACGGCGCCCTGGACCCACGAGCCCCCGGCCCCCGTCGCGACGACGACGGCCGTCGCCAGTGCGAGGACGCCGAACGCACCGACGGCGAGGCGCGTAAGTCTGCTTCGAGAGCCCGAACTGGTCACCGGTTGCCAGGTGTCGTACTGGCCAGGACGCCTCGAGGAGGGACCGCTCATTCGTCGTCCTCCTCGGTTCGTTCGGCCAGAATCGCCCGCACGGCCCTGAGCGCAGACCGCGTCCGCTCGGCAGTACCGGGGAAGCCACCGTACCGAACGTCTCTGAAGACCCGAGTCAGTTGCCGGACCGGTGGTTCGGGGTCGCCGTACTCGGTTGCCAGTCGCGCGAACTCTCCGGGCGTCCTGGCCTCTGGGTTCGCTGCGGGGAGCGGGTCAGTGAACGTCTCCCACGCGTCGTCCACAGTCCGGATGGGATCCGCACTCGATTCGGGCTCGACCGACGTGGCGGCCCGGGCGTCCGTGCCCGGGGACCGACCACCGGCCGTGCTCGTACCACCCCCGCCGAAGCCGGCGAAGATACCCGACAGCGAGAACGTCGGGGCACTCGGCATGGAGAAGAGTCCGTCCAAGCCGGCGAACAGCCCCTTCGTCGCGCCGCGAGACCCTGCTTTCATCGCGACTGCGAGGCCGCCGGCAGCCTGGCTCGCGACAGAACCGGCGCTCGAGAGCACTCGAGTCGTTCCCGTCGAGAGACCGACCAGCGTCACCATCGTCGCCTGCGGGATGCTGCTCGCTAGCTCCGAGGGTGATAGGCGGCCGACCCTGCCGAGCACTCCGAGTCCGCCGAGATTCAGCGCCGGGCCACCCCGCCCGTCCCGCGTCCGATTAGACCTGACGATGGCCACCAGCACGACCGCCGCGAACACGGCGAACGTGATGAATCCAAAGACCGCGCCGAACGGTCCCCCGTCTTCGTCGTCCGGTTCAGGGGTCGGCGTCGGCGTGGCCGTCGCCGTTGCAGTCAGCGTCGGCGTCGCTGTCTGGCCGCTATCCGATGGTGTGGCAGTCGCGCCGGAATCGCCTGTCGTCGACGCTTGCGTCGCTTTCGACGGTCCCGTCCGTGTGCCAGTGTCGGTCACTGTCGGCCCGGCCGCCGTCGACACACCGGTACCCCCTTCCCCGGGACCTGACCGGTCGGGTCCGACGAGGTCGGTTTCAGACGCCGGTGCGGACCCGAAGCCAGTCGCCGGGAAGAGCGCACCGCCGAGTGCGATCGCGAGAACCCCCAGCGCAACCACCACGGTACGATGGCCAGATCGCGTCACATCGGACCGTCGGTGGTGTCCGACAAAACTGTTGCCCTCGGCGATTGTTCACGCGACCGGACAGTTTTTGACCGGGCCGGGAGAACGCACCGATCGTGTTTCGCATCACCGACCGAGGGCTGGCACTCAGGATGGCGGCGACCCTCGCGACGGTCGTCGCAGCGACGGCCCTCTTCGTCGGCGTGCTCGTCTATCTCGCAGCCCCCTGGCTCGGTGCAGTCGCCCGCGGACTCGGAGCCGCCCTCGGCCTCCCCGAACTGATCACCGCCGCCTGGTGGATCCCACTCGTCGCCGCCCTGGTCGTAGCCTGCGTCTGGGCCCAGTTGCGCTACGTCCGCCGAGAGACGCTGGCCGCAGTCGATGCGTCGCCAGCGACCGAAGACGCGTATCCCGAACTCACCAGTCGCGTCACGCGCCTCGCCGCGCAGGCGAGCACGCCAGTGCCCGAGTGTTTCGTCGTCGAGAGCGAGACGCCGAACAGTTTCGCCCTGGACGGAGTGGGTCAGCCGACGCTGGTCGTAAGCACGGGCCTCCTCGAGACGCTCGACGGGGACCTCCTGGACGGCGTCATCGCGCACGAACTCGCACACCTCCAGCACCGCGACGCCACCGTGATGACGCTGGCCTCGTTCCTGCCCGCACTGACGAGCGACCGGTACTCCCCCCTCGATTCGCTCGGGCCGTGGGCGCGCAAGCGGTCGGTCTGGGCGCTCGTGTTCGTCCTCGTCTATCTCACGGGCGCACTCCTCACTCGCTCGAACCCCGCCCACCCGGCCTACCTGCTCCAGTTCGTCGTTGGACTGGTCGCCGCAATCGTCGTCGGAGGGGTGGCCCTCGGTGTGTTCGCCACCGTCGCCGTCGTCGCCGCCCGCCGACTCTCGCAGTACCGCGAGTTCGCCGCCGACGCCGGGGGCGCAAAGCTCACCGGCGATCCGGCCGCCCTCGCTGACGCACTCGCCCGACTCGACGAGGAATCGGCAAGCCCCCCGGCAGTCGACAAACGACTGGCCTACGACGAGATCAGGGGGCTCTGTCTCCTCCCGACGGGGTTCGACCCCGACGCCGAGTCAGCCGACGGCGAGTTTCACGTCGAGACGCGGTCGCACCCCCCGACCGAACGGCGAATCCAGCGGCTTCGCACCCTGATCGACCGGCAGTGAAGATCGAACCCGCCTGCGACGACGACGCGACGGAACCGACCCGTCGCGGTCGCAGCGCACCCCTCGAACCCGTTCAGGAGAGGTCGAACTGTGCTGCAGCGGTCTCCATGTCTTTGTCGCCACGGCCGCTGAGGTTCACGAGGATGGTCTCGTGGTCGGTCTCCTCGGCCACGCGTTTCGCCATCGCCAGCCCGTGTGCCGTCTCCAGCGCGGGGATGATGCCTTCGTCCTCGCTCAGCGCCCGAAACGCCGCGAGCGCTTCGTCGTCCGTGATCGCACGGTACTCCGCGCGACCCATCTCGCGGAACATCGCGTGTTCCGGCCCCACTCCCGGGTAATCCAGGCCCGCGGAGACCGAGTGAACGTCCGTGTCGTCGTCGATGACTCGCGTCTTCATGCCGTGGATCACGTCCTCGTGGCCGTCGTCCAGCGGGGCGGCGTGTCGAGTCGAATCGGCCCCCTCGCCGCCGCCTTCCCCGCCGTAGAAGGCGACGTCGTCGTCGCGGAATGCGTGAAAGAGCCCGATGGCGTTGGACCCGCCACCGACGCAGGCCACTGCGGCGTCTGGGAGTTCACCAGTCCGCTCCTGGAACTGCTCACGGGCTTCGCGCCCGATGACCGACTGGAACTCCCGGACCATCCGCGGGAAGGGATCCGGACCGACGACCGATCCGACCAGGTAGTGCGTGTCCTCGATGTGCTCGACGAAGTCCTCCAGGGCGGCGTCGACGGCGTCTGCCAGTCCTTCGCCCCCGCGGGTGACCTCGTTGACCTCCGCACCCATCAGTCGCATGCGGAAGACGTTCATCTGCTGGCGCTCGACGTCTTTCTTGCCCATGTAGATCTCCGTGTCGAGGTCGAACAGCGCACCGACCATCGCCGTCGCGGTGCCGTGTTGGCCGGCGCCGGTCTCCGCGATGAGCCGCGATTTCCCGGCCTTTGCCGCCAGCAAGGCCTGGCCGACGGCGTTGTTGATCTTGTGTGCGCCACCGTGCAAGAGGTCTTCTCGCTTCAGGTAGATTTCCGCGCCGTACCGCTCCGAGAGGTTCTCGGCGTGGTAGATCGGTGTCGGTCGACCCGCGTACGAGGACAGGATGTCCCGGTACTCCTCGCGGAACTCGTCGGTCCTCGCCACCCCTTCGAAGGCCTCCGCCAACTGTTCGAGCGGTTCTTGCATCGGTTCTGGAACGTGTCGCCCACCGAACTCACCGAACTCGTACGCAGCGTCTTCGGGCATGGACGTAGCTGTCTCCGGTCTGGCCTATCAGTCTATCGGCGGTCCAACCGGCCGACGGTTCCGACGACGACACCGCTACGGGACCCCGGATAGTACCGAAATGCGGCATGATAGAGTCTCTAAGCCCCAAATCTGGCGGAAGTGGTACATAGGTTTATCGTGTGAGCCAGCCTAGAGGAGTGTATGTCTACCGAATCGACACAGTCGTTCGTGGCACAGCGTGAGGGTGACTTCTGGGTGAACGGCCTCATCGGAGCCGTGGTGATGGTGGTCCTGTCCTGGATTCCGTTCGCGACGGTGCTGGGCGGCGGCGTCGCCGGGTATCTCCAGCAGGGGACCCGGATGGAGGGCGCAAAGGTCGGAGCCGTCTCCGGACTCATCGCCGCGATTCCGGTGTTTGCCGTCCTCGGACTCGTCTTCAGCGTCTTTAGCTTTGGCGCGATAGCCGGTGGGGAGGCCCTGGGGCTGGTCGTCTTCATGACCGTCATGCTGTTCGCGCTCGCGGTCACCGCCGCATTCGTCGCCGGAACCGGCGCAGTCGGTGGCTACCTCGGCGTCATCATCCACGAACGCTCGGACGATGGCACGGACGAGCACGACGCAGAGACCGTCGACCCCGTGGTCGAGGCCGACGTGGAAGCGACCCACTGAGACACCGACCCACTGAGACACCGACCCACTGAGACACCGGCCTACTGAGACACCGACCCACTGAGACACCGACCCACTGAGACACCGACCCACTGAGACACCGACCCACTGAGACACGAGTGTTCGGATGCTCCTCTCACCCAACACGAGTCTTCGGACGCTCACCTCACTCAAGTAGCACCTCCACACGGACGCTCACCTCACTCAAGTAGCACCTCCACACGGACGCTCACCTCACTCAAGTAGCACCTGCACACCGAGCGGTGGACACCGCACAGAGGCTATTTGTACGAGCGGCCCACAGCACACCTGTGGACGCAGTCGAGGTCAGTACGGTCGTGTACGTCCCACCCCAGGAGATGTACGACTTCATCGTGGACTTCCCGCGCTACGCGAACTACTCCGAGTACCTGGAGTCCGTCGTCCGAGACGGAGACGGTGCCCTGGGAACTCGCTACACCATGCGATTTGCGTGGTGGAAACTCACCTACACCACTCGAACCGAAGTGGTCGACACGGACCCGCCACGCCGCATCGACTGGCGAGTCACGAAAGACATCGACGCCGACGGCTACTGGCGGGTCGAAGAAGTCCCCCAGGAGGCCCCCGAGGACGTCGAAACGGCCTCGCGCGTCTCCCTGCGGATCGAGTACGACTCCGATTCGGTCAGCGCCGGGAGCATCGACCTGCCGCGATTCGTCTCGCTCTCGTGGGTCATCGACAAGGTCAAACCACTCATCCGCAAGGAAGCGACGCGGGTGGTAGAGCGCATCGTCGCAGACATCGAAGGGCGTCCCAGAGAGGTCGAACTGACGGTTCACACCGGTCCCGAGGCGCTGTGAGTCTCGCGCTCGAACGGGCAGAGAAGTCCAGAACGGACGTCGCCAGTCAGGCTTCGTCGTAGTCGCCGTAGTCGCCGCCGTATTTGATGAAGAAGTACGCGAGTCCGAGCGTCGCGGCCATCCCGAACCCGGTCGCGATACCGAGTGACTTCGCCGCGTCGGGGACTTGCGGACGGCCGCCGCCACCGCCACCGGTCTCGACTTCGACCGTCGAGACGTCCCCGCCGACGGCGATTGCACCCTTCATCCCCTGGCCCTCGTGCGGTGCACAGTAGTACGTGTACATGCCACCGGTTTCGAGCGTCGCCGAGTAGGTCTCACCTTGGCCGATGGTCGCGAACTCGCCGCCTTCGCTCCCGTCGAGACCGCCGCCATCTGGCTGGGTGTTCGGTTTGACGTTGTGGCCAGGCGACTCGAACTCGAAATTGATGGTCGTGCCCGGGTCGATCCAGATTTTCGTCGGCACGAACGAGAGGTTCCCGTCGGGGCCGACCGCAACCGTGACTTCGGATTGGCCACGGAGGTCCTCGTAGCTCCCGTTCTGGGCGTCACTCACGTACGACGGCCACTCCGGCTTGACGTTGCCGCCGCCGCCACCCGATTCCGTCTCTTCTTCCGCGGCCGTCGCGACACCGGTACTGGCCGCGACTGCTGACGCGCCTGCGCCTGCGCGCAGGAACGCCCGTCGTGACACGTCCGCGCTCTGGTCGCTCATGCCCGAGGCTTTGAGACGGTCCGTAGTGAATCCACCGGAACGAACCAGCGGAACGGGGACCGACGGCCGCCAATCGACGTCTCTGCAGCCACCGCACTCGACGGTTCCCGGCCCAGCGCCAGTACGCCTCTGCAAGCAGGGACGCGATCGCGGTGCGGTGCCTTTTTGCCGAGTCACCGCCACCCTCCGGTAATGACGGATGGAGCGGTAGTCGGCATCGTCGGACCCGACACCGACGCAGTCGTCGACGTCGTGACCGAGGCGGTGGCCCAGGCGGGCGGGTCCCCGGTCGTCGACGCCGCCGCGGCCGTCGTCGAGGAGTGTGAGTTCCTCGTCGCCGTCGGGGAACCGGCGCTCGTCGCGCTCGCACGTGCCGGGCCGACGGTCCCGGTCCTTCCAGTCGCGGCCGGTCGCGGTGTTCGCTCTGTCACGCGAGACACTGTGGTCGGTGCGGTCGAGTCCCTCCTCGCCACCGAGTTCGAACCACAGCACCACTCGATTCTGGAGGTTCGCGTCGGTGACCGGACGCGGGCCCAGGCGCTCCTCGACGTCATGCTCGTGAGCGCCGAACCGGCACAGATCTCCGAATACGCGGTGCAGTCCGCCGAGGAACTGGTCGCGCAGTTTCGAGCCGACGGAGTCGTTCTCGCGACTCCCGCGGGGTCGAGTGGGTACGCCAACGCTGCGGGTGCCCCGGTCCTCGCGAGCGACGTCGACGCGGCGACAGTCGTGCCCATCGCACCCTTCGAAACGGACATGGACCACTGGGTCCTCCCGAACGACGGACTACGTCTCACCATCGAGCGAGACGAAGCCGTCGTTCATCTCCTCGCGGACGACCGAATCGTTGGCGCGGTGGACCCCGAGGAATCGGTCACGGTCGCTCCGGGTGACTCGATGACGGTTGCCGTCGTCCCAGCGAGTCAAACGCCGTACGGATCCGAGTGAGTCGGGCCACTCACCCCGTTCAGGCCGCGCTGGATTGGAAAAACTCTAATGGGCGACGGACTGAACAAGAGGTATGGTTGCATACGAGCTGTTCGGGCCGATCGATGCGATGCTCGACAGCCACATCACCGAGGAAGTCCTCGTCATCGAGGTCATCTTGCTCGGTCTCGTGGTGCTGAACATCGCGGCCCGGGCCATCGCGCACCGACGTCATCTCTCCCAGGCCGAGAGCGGTGACGCCGACGAGTTGAGCCGACATCCGTTCCACGTCCTCACGAACGTCCTCCTCGTGCTCGGGGCGTTTTACTACCTGACCGTCCACCACCACGCCGGACTGGTCTTTTCCACCATCGCCGTGTTCGTCCTCCTCACGGACATCTTCGAGTTCGAGTCCCGCAAAGTGGAGGTCCGCCGCGAAATCGACGTCGAACGCCCGAAGGCAGCTATCGGCACCTCGCTCGTCGCCCTGGCCTACATCGGCTACGTAACCTTCTTCTACGGCCCGATCGGTCAGTTCCTCTAACGGCCGGCCGGTCTCAGAGTCTCCAGGGCCGATATCTTCTATTCGTGCCAACCCTCGAACAGAGCAATCGGTGACCAAGCTGTGGTGGCGCGCGCTGTCGCGGCCGCGAGTCCATCTCGGACGAGCGGTCGCGGCGAACTCGTGCGAGGGATGAGTAGCACAGCGAACGGAGTGAGCGAGCAGCGAGGGACCGAAGGTCCCTCGGGCCGTGCGGGCGACTCGCGGGTCGCCCGCAGACAACGCAATCGGTTGGGGAGGTGTGTGGCTGTCTGCGGTGGTGTGCTGAGCAGATCTATTTAGAGCCTGGTGGACTGAAAGGGCGAGGGCCGGTCGCGCCAGATGGGGAGTCGCTGGTCAGGCACTACCTGAGTGAGCGGAGCGAACGAAGGTATCCTGACCAGCGACCGCGAGCGGGCCGAGGGCTTTCTGCGGTTGCAGGCTTGAACACACAGATGGACTCTAGGAGAGCGGACCACGCGAGGAACCAACCCAGAAACGACCCCAGCGACCGAACTTTCTTGCGGGTACCGACCGACCCATCGACCATGGCAGACCTGCTTTCCGACGAGGAAATCGAGGCACAGCTACCGGCCGAGTGGGAACGGGACGGCGACGAAATCGTCCGGACCTACGAGTTCGACGCCTACCTCGACGGCGTCGGCTTCGCCGCCGGCGCGGGCGGCGTCGCCCAGGAGGCGTTCCACCACCCCGAGATGACCATCGGCTGGCGCGAGGTGGAGGTGCGGCTGACGACGCACGACGAGGGCGGTATCACCGACAACGACATCGAACTCGCCGAGCGGTTCGACGAGTTACGGTAGATGACGACCGAGGGTGAGGAGGCGTGGGAGGGCGAGTCGAGCGAGCGACGTGGACCCAGGCTACGAATGGACGGCGGCAAGCCGACCGACACAGCGAACGCGGCCTACGTCTTCCGCGTGACCGTCCGACTCGACCCGGACGTCGAGGGCGTCTGGGCGGACCCCGATTCGTTCGAGACGACGGTCTTCCGCCGGGCGGACCCACCCGGAGAGCCGGGGTGGCTTTACTTTCGCGACAACCTCTGGCACGGCGAGTGTGGCGACCCGGAGTTCATGCGCGAGGTGACCGAAGACGCGCTCGGAGTTCCTGTCGAGCGGGTCTCGTTCAGCGAACTCCGGACGACGGAGGCGTATCTCGAGGATCTCCGGGCGGCCATCGCCGACGACCGCGACCTGTTTAACGCCGACACGGTCGACGAAGCACTCTCGAAATATCTCGGAAGCTCGATCCACGTGACCGACGAGGTGTAGCGGGCGACCACGCCTGCGGTAGAGCCCCCGCTCAGCGCATGCCGGCACCGCCGGATAAATTATAACTTTGCTACGTGTAGACATGGCATGGACTCGTCGATTCGGGACATCGAGTTTCTCGCGCGGTCGGAACACCGCGACGGTGTCCTCCGGGCGCTGGCTGAACGCCCCTGTGACCGAAGCGCTCTGCAGGAGACGACGGGTGCGTCGTCACCGACCATCGGACGGATTCTCGGTGATTTCGAGGACCGTCGATGGATCACCAGAGACGGGCCGACCTACGAACTGACACCACTGGGAGAGTTCGTCGCAAGGCGGTTCGAGGAACTCCGAAACGCGATGGAGACAGAACGGACGCTGCGGGACGTCTGGCAGTGGCTCCCTCGCGAGATGGACGGATTTACGGTCGACCTCTTCGCCGACGCCGTTGTCTCGTATCCCGGGCCGGAATACCCCTACCAACCGGTCGACCGCGTCAAGACACTGATCGAAGAAACGACCACGATGTACGGCTTCGGCACGACTGTCTTCAAGTCCATCAACAACGAAACCGTCTGCCGAGCGGTCCTCGACGGCATGGACTTCGAGTACATCTACTCTCCGGAAGTCCTCGAAGCGACTGTCGCGTGGGACCCCGAACGGGTCGCCGAAGCGACCGCCTGCGAGAACTGTACTATCCTCCTGCACGATGACCTCCCAGACAGAGACCGCTGTGGCCTCGGCCTCTTCGACGACCGGGTCGGGATCTGCTGTCACGACGCCCAAACGGGAGTGCTCGAAGCCGTAATCGATACCGACGCCCCGGAAGCGCGAGAGTGGGCTGTCTCGGTGTTCGAACGACACCGCGCCGATGCCCGACCGGTCAGCCCCGATACGAAGGCAGAACTCTTCCCATCGGAACTCGTCGCGTGAGTGACCAGCGCCGTCACCGCCGTCCCCGCCAACCCCACCGCCGGACGCGCCGCCACAACCGACCCCGCCGCCACCGCCACCGGGCGTTGGCTTTCACGCTGTGAAATATTTCACTAGCCATCATCATATTCTCCGGGACCGAACAACGACCGGAGGGAATCAGCATGTCGACAACTCCAACGCCGCTCCCGCCGGCGGCGGGCACGGACCTCCGGGAACGGATCAGAGGCGAGGTACTCCGTCCAGACGACGACGGATACGACGAGGCCCGGGCGGTCTGGAACGCGATGATCGACCGAGAACCGGCCGTGATCGTCCGGGCAGCGGGCGCCGCCGACGTGATGGAGACGGTACCATTCGCACGGGAGCACGACCTCGAACTCGCGATCAAGGGAGGCGGACACGACGTGGCCGGTGACGCGGTCTGTGAGGACGGCCTGATGCTCGATCTCTCGTCGATGAACGAGGTTCACGTCGATCCCACCCGGCAGACGGCACGAGTCGGACCCGGCGCAGTCCTTCACGACCTGGACGTGGAAACGCAGGCCCACGGACTCGCCACGCCGGCAGGGTTCATCTCCTCGACGGGTGTGGCCGGCCTGACCCTCGGTGGTGGCGTCGGCTACCTCTCCCGCAAGCACGGGTTGACCGTCGACAACCTCCTGTCGGTCGACCTCGTGACGGCCGACGGTGCGTTCGTCCAGGCGAGTGCGAACGAGAATCCCGACCTGTTCTGGGCAGTCCGTGGCGGCGGTGGCAACTTCGGCGTTGTGACCGCCTTCGAGTTCGAACTCCACGAACTCGGCCCGACGGTCGTGGCTGGTCCGGTCGTGTGGCCGTTCGAGGACGCGCGGGCGGTCCTCCGTGAGGCGGCGGCGTTCATGCGAGACGCACCCGACGAGGTGTCGTGTCTCCCGATTCTCCGCCACGCGCCACCAGCGCCGTTCCTCCCGAAGTCAGTCCACGGCGAACTGGTGTTGATCATCGCGATGATCTACGCCGGCGACCCAGAGGAAGGTGCACGGGAACTGCAACCGCTCAGTGGCCTGGGCGACCCCGTCGGCGACGCACTCGGACCGAAACCGTACACGGCCTTCCAGTCGATGTTCGACGACGCGGTCGGCCCCGGGGCGCGCAACTACTGGAAGTCCCACTACCTGGAGGACCTCCCCGCCGACTGCATCGACGTGCTCTGTGACTACGCGGCCCGGATGACTTCGCCTGACTCGGCTATCGGGATGCTTTCGCTCGGCGGTGAGGTGGCGCGCACGCCCCACGATGGCACGCCCTACCCCCACCGAGACGCCGCGTGGGTGGTCAACATCCAGGCGCGGTGGCACGAACCGGACGAGGACGAGCGCCACGTCGAGTGGACCAGGGAGCTGTTCGAGGCGATGACTCCCTTCTCGACCGGTGGCGTCTACGTCAATTTCATGAGCGAAGACGAAGGCGACGAGCGGGTACGTGCCGCCTATGGCGAGGAATCGTACGAACGGCTGGCCGCAATCAAGGCAGCGTGGGACCCGCAAAACGTGTTCCACCTGAACCAGAACGTCTCGCCAGCGAACTGAGGCTGCGGGATTTCGTCTCCTATCCCCGTCTCCCGGGAGTGATCTGCACCCGAGAATCCCAATCGTGGCGGCGGCCCTTGCCCGAGTACGTGTGCAGAACACGCGCACCGTATTCACTCCGACTCCGGGAACCAATCAGCGATTGACGGTTCAAGCAGGCAAATAGCGCCCGATCCCGTGGATTTTCCGTCGTGAGAATCGCGCCAGAAGGTACTTGAGAACCAAACGCATAGAACTGTGATCCCATGGTCGGTGACGAGTACGACTTCTGGTTGTTCGACCTCGACGGGACGGTCGTCGACGTCGACGCCAGCTATCCCCGGTCGGTCATCGGCGAGGTCGGTGACCGGCTCGGCTGTTCGTTCAGCGAACGCGAGTCAGACCTCCTCTGGTACGGCGTCGGCGGGGCCAGGTCTGAGGTCTTCGCCAGCCACGGGATCGATTCGGAGACCTTCTGGACGACGTTCCACCAGGTCGAAGACCCGATGGCCCGCGCGAAGTCGACGTTCGTGTACGACGACGCCGCGACGTTTCTGAGCGCCCTCGACAGTCCCACGGGACTCGTCACACACTGCCAGTCGTACCTCACGGAGCCACTGCTGGAGTATCACGACATCGGCGACTGGTTCGACATCGTGGTCTGCTGTGACGACGACGTCGGCTGGAAGCCCGACCCCCGGCCGGTCGAACTCACGATGAACCGGCTCGGCGTCGGGTACAACGGCCACCACGGAGCGCTCGTCGGTGACGACCCTGACGACGTCGGCGCCGCCTGGAACGCCGGTATCGACGCAGTCCACGTGAACCGCGTCGACCCGGTAGACCGCGGCCAGTGCGTCCTCGGTGACTACCGGATCGGCGGGTTCGACGAACTCTGAGTGGGCTGTCCGTTCGCTCCAGTGCTACGAGGACGCTTCCCAACGCTCGACAGTCACCCGCTCGCCCGGAGCGACGTGGTCACGTGCTGGAGGGACGACGACCCAGCCGTCGGCCCGCGCCAGCGTCGAGAACGGGTCGTCCGCCACCGGTCGAACCGTCTGGACAGCGTCGGCATCGTCGGGAGCGACTCTCTCGTTCCGAAATCGATCCGCGGCCGAGGGGTCTTGCCGGCCCGAGGTCGTAACGGGGACCGCCGAAACGAGCCCGGATTCCGAGGCGATTCTCTCGGAGAGTTCGGCGTCGAAGCTGTCGGGCGCTGGTGTGTCTCGACCGGCGAGTCGCGTGACCGCGGGACCGAGCAATAGCGCCGTCGCGACGAACGCGTCGACCGGATCACCCGGAACGGAGAGGACCGGTCGCTCGCGGACGACGCTCAGTGTCACGCTCGTGCACGGTTCGAGCGCCACGCCGTCGACCAGGACGTCCCCGAGAGCCGCCAGCACGTCACCGATACGGTCTGCCTCGCCGTCTCCCGTCCCACCGACGGTCACGATGAGGTCTTTCGTCAGGTCACGTTCGACTGCGGGGCGCAGTGCGTGGCGGTCCGTGGCGACGGGGTCGCGATACGTCACTTTCCCGCCCCAGCGCTCGACGAACGCCGAAATCGTCGTGCCGTTGGTCTCGACGACGGTCTCCGGCCCAGCGTCGCCACCGACGAGGCCGCGCCCCGTCGGGACGACACCGACAGTGGGCCGCTGATAAACCTCGACGCGAGACCGGCCGATGACCGTGCAGAGGGCCGGATCTGATTCGGTGAGTCGGTGACCGGCGGCCCGAACCGTCTCGCCGTCGCTCACGTCCGCGCCAGCGTGGCGAACGCCAGTGCCTGGCGCGACCGCGTCGGTGCAATCCAGTTCGGGAACCGCGGCGTCGTCGCGCTCGGACCCTTCCGACAGTTCAGACTCGTAGTCGCCAACGGCATCGAGAGCGAGTACCGCATCGGCACCCGGGGGCAGTGGCTCGCCGGCATCGACCCGAACGGCGCGACCGTTCGCGGCCCGTTCTCCCGGGACCAGCGACACCGGTGCGTCGTCGCTCGCGTCGGCGAGTTCCGCCGCGGCCACTGCGAACCCGTCCCGAGTGACCTGATCGTAGTGTGGGACCGGTCTTCGGGCGACGACGGGGTCGGCCAGCACCCGACCGACTGCGGTGCTGACCGGCAGGGTCTCGGTCCGGTCTATCGGGGGACTAGCGTGCTCGAATCGCTCGAAGAACCCACCGAGCGGCCTGCGCTCACCGTCCCCGCCTGAGTCGTTCATACCGACGGTAGCCGCGCCCGACCAATAAGCGGTGTGTCACCGAGTGCACCGATCCGCCCCGTCCCGAACGGCGCGGGGACGTGACCGGTCGAGAGTGGGGACATCGCGGCCTTTAACGCCGTGCCATCCTTAGACCCGGTCATGTCAACGTTGCGCGATGCGCTCCGGGACCTGCCAGACGCCGTCTTCGCGGACGTGCTGGAGAGCGAGGGCGCGTATCTCCTGGTGTTCGACCTCCCCGGTGTGACGGCATCGACGGTCGACGCGGCGGTGGAAGGCAGTCGACTGCGCATCGAAGCGCGCCGAGAGAAAGACGTCCCGATGGAGTTCGACTACGTCGAGGAGGAACGCTCGCTCTTTCTCGACGTTGAACTCCCACTCCCGCCGGGCGTAACGGGTGCTGGTGCCTCCGGGACCGTCGACCGGGGCGTCCTCGAACTCGAACTCCCCAAGGCCGAGTCAGCGCCGGAGACGCAGATTCCCATCGACGACTGAGTGCTCGTGAACCTACGCGCATACTGGCGGTTCGTCCTCGTCACGTGGCAGTTTCTGCCCCTCCTGGTCGCCTACACGCGTGACCGCAACCGGTTTTTCCTCTTCGGCCGGAGTCGAACCGTCGACCCCCAGACCCGTCGCAAGCGGGCGCGGATCCTGCTCGACACACTGCTGACCCTTGGACCGACCTTCATCAAACTCGGGCAGTTGCTCTCGACGCGACCGGACATCCTCCCGCCGGAGTACGTCGACGAACTCGAAGAGCTACAGGACCGCGTGCCGCCGGCCGAGTGGGACGAGGCGCGGGTCGTCCTCGAAGACGAACTGGGCCCGGTCGACCAGGCGTTCACCGAATTCGACCACGAAGCTATCAGCGGCGCGAGCCTCGGTCAGGTCTACTACGCGAAAACTGACGAGGGGGAAGTCGCGGTGAAGGTGCGGCGACCCGGCGTCGAGAGCCTGGTCGAGTCCGACCTGCGGGTGATCCGCTGGTCGCTCCCCGTCTTGCTCTACTTCGTCGGCGAGGCGCGCGCCTTCTCGCTTCGGACGCTCGCCGACGAGTTCGAGAAGACCATCCGCGAAGAGATGGACTACGAACGGGAGGCGGAGATGCTCGACGAGATCCGTGCGAACTTCTCTGAGAACCCGGACATCCGGATGCCGGAGGTCGACGAGACTCGCTCGACCGATCGGGTGCTGACGATGGAGTACGTCCCGGGGACCAAGATCACAGACCTCGACGAACTCGACGCGAAGCATCTGGACCGGACCGACCTCGCCGAGACGCTCCAGGAGGCGTACCTCCAGATGATCATCGAGGACGGCGTCTTCCACGCGGACCCGCATCCGGGGAACCTCGCGGTCCAGGACGACGGGACGCTCGTCTTCTACGACTTCGGGATGAGCGGCTACGTCGACCCGTTCATCCAGGAGAAAATCGTCGACTTCTACGTCGCCGTCGCGAACCAGAACATCCAGGCCATCCTCGACGCCCTGGTCGAGATGGGAACGCTGAGTCCCGAGGCTGACCGGAAAGTCATGGGCGACGTCCTCGAACTCGCCATCGCCGACGCGCGCGGCGAGGACATCGAACAGTACCGCGTCCAGCAGATCGTTCAGCAGGTCGAAGACACCATCTACGACTTCCCGTTCCGCCTCCCGGCCAATCTGGCACTGGTGCTCCGGGTCGCGACCGTCGTCGAAGGCGTCTGCGTCACCCTGGACGAGGACTTCGACTTCATCGAAGTCGCGACCGACTACCTCAAAGCGCAGGGCTTTCTCGCCGACACGGCGCGGGAATTCGTCGAGGACCGCGTCGACGAAGTCCAGGAGGCCACGAAGTCGGCCGTTCGGACGCCGCCAAAATTAGAGGAAGCCCTGGACCAGGCCATCAACGAAGACCTGCGGGTCGAGGTCGACCTGCGTGACTCGCAGAACCTCCTCGCCAGGGTGACCACGCGCCTCATTTACGGGATGGTCATCGCCAGTGCCGTCTTCTCCACGGCGGTGCTGTTCGCCTTCGATCGATTCGTCGCCGCGGGCGTCACCCTCGTCGTCGCCATGGTCGTCGCAACGATGCTCTACTACTCCTACCGGCGTCGACGCGGCATCCGTGCCCAACCGCAGTTCACCCGTCAGAGCATGCGCGAACGGGACCGCGAGCGCTGACCGTCAACCAGTAGCCGTCCACCACCAGGGTGTCGTAGAACAGGTCACGTCCCCATGCTTCGCTTCCCCGATTCGTTCAATATTGCTATGGGAGGGCCGTGTTTAGACGCTAGTAAGAGTTACCATCAACGCTCGAACGCCGAAACCACATTTTTCGCACTGCGCCGCAAATACGGTGAGATCGTTCATGCTCGAAGATGGTTTGGACAGTTCCAGGCACTCGGGCTGGAATGCGCTGTCAGAAACATCTACCTCATCTTCTACCACTTACAGCCATGAATTCAACCGTCTAAACAAGGCCCCATAATGGTTAGAATCCCGACCATTATAACACAGGACGTTTAAATACTGCCACTTGGGTGTTATCTATGAGTAAGAAACCCTCCAGAAGACGCTTAATAAAATCTCTTGGCGCTCTTTCAGTCTGCATGGTGGCCGGTTGCCCAGCATTCGACGACAGGTCACCCGAGGACGGAGTGAGTACAGACAGAAATACAAAAACCAGCAGTGATACTCCTGCCACTGAATCTCCCACTCAAGACTCGCCGACAGAGAACTCAAATAGCTCAGAAACAGAGACTGAAATCGAGACTGAGACAGATAGTTGCAACCAAGGGTGGAATCCAGAATTTAACTGGCAAATTGATCTGCCGAGTTTCCCAGGGGGTATACTCGCCGGGTCAGACTCGGTATTTTGTCCTGTGAAGAATTCCGATGGGCCTGCAATTTATTCGATTGATCCACAAACAGGGGAGATTAATTGGACGGCGAAGACGACCTACAGAGGGGCCATTGACCACTCACAGAATGTACTAGCTTCTGCGGAGGAGCACCTCCTTCGTGCGTATTCCCCATCCAGTGGTGCGTTGGAATGGTATTCTGAGGCACCGAATGGTGGTATATTCTCCACAATTCCACGCGTTACATCAAATGCAGTCGTCGTTGGGGCTGTGAATCGAGAAACATCACATAGAAATACCGAAAATCCATACCTGCGGGTTTATTCGTTCGACTCTTCTGATGGCAGTACTAATTGGTATCGAGAGTTGGAAGCGGAGCCAGAATATCTTCTCACGGACGACGGCGAGATCTTCATCGGCACGAGTGACGATAGTGCGATGCTATTAGATGATTCGAATAACGTGCAGTGGAACCGTGTCAACCCAGCACCGTCCGAAGGTTGTGTGGATAGTCGCCCATCTTTTTCAGAAGAGTATATTCTTACCGTTATAAACGGTGACGTGCACGCGATCAACAGAAAAACCGGTGCCATTCAATGGCGGTCAGCCCAATCGATACTCCTCTCGATCAAAGACTCAATGGTATACTGCAGCACACATAGAGAGGGGAAGCAGTATCTCAGAGCCCTCGATATCGAGACGGGAAGCCTGGGCTGGGAGTTGAAATTAAACGCGACTCCAGCTGAACCTCTTCCATTTATTTACTGGAATGGACAAACAGGATATCTTAGTTTGCGATCAGAGTCAGAAAACGCACCGTCGAAGATAGTTGCTGTCGATCGAAACAATCACTGCATTATCGGCGAGTTAGTCTTCTCCAGTCGATCCCTTACCTCCCCTGTTATCAACGGTGGTTCAATTTTGGTTGCTGATTCACCAAAGGCAGGACCACGATTAACATCCATAAACAAACATGATGCTACTGCATGACATCCGACAAATTAAATTTATAACACCGACTTTCAAATCCATTTTTGTATGTCACATGATGCTGACTGCTTTACCGAGTTGAGCCTTTATTAGATGCGTGATTTCACGGTCGTGAGTGGCTGATAGCTAGTTCGACATCTCTGACAGCGCACTTCAGTCCGAGTACGCGGAACTGTCCGAACCACGTTCAAGCTCGAACGATCTCACCGTATTTCCGGCGCAGTGCGAAAAATGTGGTTTCGGCGTTCGAGCGATGATGGAAACTCTTACTAGCGTCTAAACACGGCCCTGTGGGAGTGAGCAACTGGAGTGGCGCGCGCTGTCGCGGCCGCGAGTCCATCACGGACGAGCGTCCGCGATGGAATTGCGCGAGGGATGAGCGAACGAGCGCTGCGAGGGCGACCGAAGGTAGACCTCGATGCGAACGGCGAAGCCATGAGCCAAGCGAGAGATCGAATCGGCTGGGGAGGGGTGTGGCTGTCTGCGGTGCGGTTTCCTGGTGGTCTGAAAGGGCGAGGCCCGGTCGCGGTGAGCCATGCGAACGGAGGCGGTGCGCAGGCAGTATTCGAGTGAACGAAGTGAACGAGAATATCCTGCGCAGCGCCCGCGAGCGGACCGAGGGCTTTCGACGCCTACTCTCGACTGCACTGGATTCAACTTAGAGCGAGCCGGCCGAGGGCTTTCAACGCTTGCTGTCGAGAGCGGTGACCCACAACTCACTTCATTTCACGCCAACTCTACCAGAAACAGTTACTCAACAAGCAGACGGTCTGAGCAGGCGATTCATCTCCAGCAGTCTCGAAATCAACCAGCACGTGAACTGTTTTATCACTCCCTGGTCCACCGAAACTGCCCGCTCCGGACTCGAACGAAGATCTCAGATGTCTCGACGGCGCAAATTGCAACCACGGGACCGACTCCTGATCGCACAAAATCCGAACATACAAATATTATAAACTGACAAATAGGTGGGCTTCGGGCTAGACCGCGTGCAACGGAGAACCTTCCTGCAGACGACCGCGGCGACGGTGGCGGCGGGGGCGTTGACCGAGCGAACGATCGGACGGGGAATCGCCCAGTCGACGATTTCCGATCTGGCATTCGACTCCACGTCGAGTCTGCTCGACGCAGACAAGCAACCGCTGACCGACGACTCGTTGGTCGCGGTATGGGCCGAAGATACTGCCGAGAACGTCGATTCGGACGGCAACGGTGATTCGGTGGGGTACGGCGACGACCAATCCATTCCGCTGGTCGGTGTCGACGGGTCGGTCGCGTGGTCGACGGTCCCGGACGGGGTCGTGACGCCCGACGACACCGAGACCGTGACGCCCGACGACGCGCCGGGGACGGTCGGCTCGGTCGGTGTCGACGGGGACCGGTGCTACGTCGCCGCCGTCGTGGGAGACCGCGAACGCACGGTCGTGGCGGCGCTCTCGCTGACGGATGGCACCGAAGACTGGACCTACGAGTTCGCGAGCGCGCCCCACCGGGACGTCCACAGCGTCCGGAACGGACCGACGTTCCAGCCCCGGGCCGCCGCGGGCGGCGTCTGGGCCGCCGGCCGGCGGACGGCGGTGGCGCTGGACCCGGCGACGGGCGAGTTACGCCGCCGGTGGGCGTTCCAGTTCGACGCAATCGCGCCGCCGCTCCCGACCGACGACGCCGTCTACCTGTTCGACTGGACGGGCGCCTACCGCCTCGCCCGCTCCGGGGCGGACTGCGCCGCTCCGGCGGTCGACGGCGCGACGGTGGACTACGTGAACCGGATGGGCGACCAATCGCTGTCGGTCAACGGGTCGATGGCGGTCGAGGACTGCCCCGCCTTCGGGGCCGTCGACCTGGTGGTCGACGGCGAGTACCGGGCGTCGGCCGGTGGCTACCTCACCCCCGAGGACGGTGGGCTACCGTGGTTCGGCTACGACTGGCCCGAACTCCCAGACGACGTCGACCACGCGACGCTCCGATTCCGCGGAACGGCCGGGACGGTCGTCGACTCGCGGCGGGGCGCCGTCGACGACTACCGCGAGGAGCCCGCCCACTTCACGATCTCGTGTCC